>Ga0209544_1000181_pt1 | contig 95895 bp, 81 predicted proteins | sample MesohylPK_FD_187297 | JGI IMG/M metagenome (GOLD analysis project Ga0209544, IMG submission 187297) | Host-associated microbial community of the marine sponge Aplysina aerophoba from Gulf of Piran - sponge mesohyl, lysed by proteinase K... | ecosystem: Host-associated > Porifera > Sponge >... | reverse complement strand
TTTGGGGATATTAAAGTTCTGTCCGAGGTTGAGCAGGGTCACGTGTCGGGAGATGCCGTCAATGCGTCGGGATTCCAGGAGGGCGTAACCGCGATATTGTTTGCCGTTTTTGAGGCGTCGGGATCGTGTTCGGATGAACATGTTCGTCGGGGATTAGTGATCTGGTGTGATACTTTTCGGGTTGGGGGAGGTTCCAAAAGACAACACAGGAGCACTACAAAGCTCTTTTGCGAAAAAAACCGCGAAATTTGGGTCAAAACGCATGAATTCGGGGCAAAATCGGCCCTTTTAGACGGAAAAATGGGAAAAATGAGCACCGAAATCAGTAACTCGTCAAACGGAGTGGCGAAGATGGGTTACGGGTTATTCAGAGAATGGTGACGAAGTTTGGCGTGTGAAATTTGCTGATTTTGGGTTGGGGAATGGTAGAAGAAGTGCAGGATAATGGATTGCCTAGAGTAGCGTATCCGCTTGGCAGTGGTGGACAGAGTAGGGGTATGAAAGTAGTCTCAGATCCCTTTTCAGATTCGTTTATTGTTCACTACTATACTTTGGGTGATAGTGCTAGGATGGCGCCGGAAGAGCGTCATGTTTTTAGAGTAAAAGTACCTTTTGGGTTAGGTTACTATCTTGGTCAGATTGAGGGAATAAGGGATGGTCCTGAAGTGATTGCGTTCTCTGGGAGAAGATCATTACATCCGTCAGATATCCATTTCCTCAAATCAGGATCTATGAGCGGCGTTTAGGTATGTACGAATAAGTCTGGATGCACATGACAATTGCAAGGGTTAATCAGGTTCAGATGCGTTCTGGGTTCTGTCGATTTGGATTTGGAGCTTTGAGCCTGTTGATCGCTACTGCCTCCTTCTGCTATGGTCAGACTACAGGTGGTATTTGGGACAAATTTGACTCCACGAATACCGCTACGATTGATCATACCGACTGGCAGGCAGTTCTGGATGCTTACCTAATCACCGACGATCCATCCGGTGTCCATCTTTTTGACTACCGTGCACTGCAGGCGAACACAGCGAACCGGCAGCGTCTTAATAGATACTTAGAACATCTTCAGGAGTTGGATCCTCGCCAGTATTCACGGGATGTTCAGATGGCATACTGGATCAATCTCTACAATGCGGTGACCGTGCGAGTAGTTGTGGACGCCTACCCCATTGAATCGATTCTCCAGATTCACAATGGAGAAACACCCGATACGGGGCCATGGAAAGATGTCCACGCAACTGTTGCAGGAGTTCCCCTAACACTAGACAATATTGAGCACGATATCTTGCGTCCGATTTGGCAGGACAATCGTATTCATTATGCGGTCAATTGCGCCAGCTTAGGCTGTCCAAATTTGGCATCAGAGGCATTTACGGCAGCTAACTTGGAGCGGTTGCTGGATCAATGTGCGAAAGAATTCGTGAATGATCTGCGTGCTGTGGAGTTCTTAGATGAGGCATTCGGAGTTACGTCAGCCTGTATTTTTGGTACATCGAGGATTTTGGGAACTCTGAGGCAGGCGTGTTGGCGCATCTGCAGAAGTACGCCGAAGAGGACTTGGAGGAGCAACTGAAAGCTTTCGAGGGATCGCTGGACCATGAGTATGATTGGCGTCTTAATGAACTACGTACTCAGTAACTGCGTATTGCTTCGGAGAAATCTGATTTCCGTATAGGATTCAGACCGCCGGTTGCAGTTCCCGTCTGGCCTACGGATCTGAGTGCACACAAGTTTGCTCTGGCATATGGTCGGACATTCGGCGCCATCTGAATATGTCATAGGCCAAAGCCAGCAGAATCAAGCCATACTCCAACGGGCGTACCCAGTCTGGATGTGCGAATGGATGCATGTCCATGTTATCCAAATTCAGTCCTGTGATATACGATAACAGCACCGCAACAGATGCCGTCCACGTCCAAGCACTTGGACGAATCACCGCAAAGGGAAGAAGCCACAGCAGGTACCAGGAATTTACGACCGGCCAGAGCGCAAACAACCCGCCATAGATCCAGTCTCCCCGAACAATTGTGCCGGGAGTTATTCGCCGGTAGACCAAATAGTAGCTGGCTACTGCTATTGTGAGCAGGAGAGCGCACAGCGTCCGGGCCAACGAATTGGGCATCCAAGGCTTTAACAAACTAAACAAGGCGGCATTGAACTCCCACTCGCGGGCAAACACGAGTAGCGTCTGCAGGTCTGTATTGCCTTGCAAAACAAAAGGCAAATAGATCAGCACCAGTATTCCAAAAAAAGAGTCCCCATACACGTAAACGTGCTCGGACTAGGATAAACGGTACAACGAGCAGGGCAAGAATTTTGGCGCCCACTGCCAAAGCCAAAAGATAGCAGCGCCGTAGAGCCTGTCCCTTCAAACTAGCACCACCGCGGCGAGCACAAGAAATACAGCAACCCCATCAGGATGGGCAGTAAAGGCAATTTCCTTGACCACCAGTGGACTCCAAGCATACAGTAGTACCACCCGTGCGGGTGCCAGTCGAAGTAGCAGCCCGATGGTCATCAGGTCGAAAAGCAGCATGAGCGCCTGCAATGTGGTGACGCTGCCAGGGCTAAGTCCATATCCCCCTAGAAAGACCAATTGTGTCACTGGTCCGTAGATTGTCGGTAATTCGGGATAGTTGATACCATTCAGGATACGTTGAAACTGATCCGGCACATTCACGTCGTTGAAAAAGGCCTCAGGCGGCAGGCCGTAAGGGGTACCGTCTTGAATGAAGCGAAAAGCATCCCACAGGTATCTATAGAAATCGTCCTCGTAGAAGGGGCCGCCAATCAGTCCGCAGATGCGGAATGCGACAGCCCAGCCGATAAGACGAGTCACGGGGAATTTTTCATCGGGATGACGACGATAATAGGCGTAAAGGACAAAAGTGGTTACAGCAACACAGATGGAGAGCCCAAGAAACAGATGAAGCGAGGGATCTCCTGAACTACGGGTGATCCAGGAGAGCAGCCCATAAGCCAGCAAGCATGTCAATCCCGCCGTGTCAATCGGAGAAAAAACCGCATCAGTCTCGACAAGGGGCAGGGGATGGCCAGTACGACATTTTCAGTCTAAATCCGAGAAATAGGGCACAATGTTGTTCGTGCTTAGTATGGGTATTCTAGTGAAGGTTCCTCATCCTTTTTAAGGGGAAGCTCATTTTGGGAAGCCTTTGGGGTATAGATCAAATCTTTCAAGATAAGAGTAAAGAGCATTCGCGAATCGCTGTTTGTTGCGGAATCCCCTACACCAAACTTTGAAGGTTTTGCCCCGACTGATGATGCTATCCCAGGCCCGTTGCTGACCTTTGGGACAATCGTGTAGATGATGTCCCACAAGTGTTTTTAATGGTTTTGGTGATGGCTATGACCGGTTTCAGTTGACATTCCATCGCCCAGGATCACCAGCTTTTTAAGCCCTTTTGCGCCCAGGTTTGGTGGACATGGCCCCACAACTTCTGGTCATTTTCTTGGTGGCTCCGCGTTGACGGTCTTCAACGAACTGGTCCGCAACTGCTAGAATCGCATCTTTTGCTTCTTGGAATATTGGCTGGATTGGTTCGCCGAGAATACTTCGCCCCACCCAAAAACTTATTGGTTCTGTGCCTTCTCTGGACGGGGTTGAGTGTCGTGGAATAGGTGCACTGATCCAGCATGGAACTGGTGGAGAGCTTACTGACAGGTCTTAACACCCGTGTAGTAATCATTCCCAGAATCAGTCGGCGGTTGCGGGAGTTTATCGGGGCAATGAGTTGTGGTAGCTCCAGTTGATTCATCATGCCCAATACAGCGACTACATGACCGTGGCGGTATTGCTTTGAATGCCGAAGGCCTCTTTGACGCCTGATCCCATTCTGCGGAAGGATCCTGATCTACAGGATGAGCTCAAGGGGAAGTTTGGTGGGATTGGCAAGGGTGGTTTTGACGACTTTTCCGTTGACCCATTTAGACTCCCAGGTGAGCTCGGTGGGGTTGGAGTTACGGTTGGGGATTTTGAAATGTACATGGGTATATAAATTTGATCAAAATTTCCCCGAAATTCTATAAAAAACGACTCAAAACCAACTGAATCCACGAGTTTCTAGCTCAAAACTGCGGAAATGCCATACCGAAGTGACTAAATCAGAGGAACCTAACGCCGATTAGCCCAGTATAGGGGGTAACTTCCGTTTTAGCGACTGGAGGCACGTTCTATTCTGTGCTTCACTGGTCAGACACACATAGATGGCTGAACCCCGTGACTATCAGGTAGAGTTCTGGAACGAAATGCTCCAGTTGAAGGCTCACATGGAGTACCTACATGTCCACCACGAGGCTGCTGCCAAGTTTCAGCACGGCTTGGATGCTGCGTTGGCTATTTTGTCTGGTCTTGGTCTGGCCCTATGGGTCGTACTAGGGGATGCAGCCGAGTTCTGGGCTGCTCCTGTGATAGTGCTCACGGCCATAGTCCACGCGCTAATGCCCTACTTTCCACCTCGACGGCGCATACGGGACACCGCTGGCCTTAAAGCAGAGCTTCAAGGGTTGCTGATACAGGCGGAGCGCCAGTGGTACGAAGTTTCAGAAGGCCTGTTGAAAAACCGGGAGATTAATCGGTTAACAATTGACATAAGGGAACAGAAAGCCACGTTGGAACGCGCTCACTTTAAGATTGGTCCGCTACCCCGTAACGAGAAACGTTTGGCTTTAGCCAAGAAGGAAACGGAGCAGTACTTCAACACTCACTATCCCACGGGCAGGATCAATGTCTAAGACAAAAACCTCAACGAAACCGGTTTCGGACGAATTCCGGGGTTCTCTGCCCCCGGTTAATGTGAACGTGCCCATGCCAGCGGTAAAGCCGCCGAAGCCAGAGGGTAGTGACACCAAAGCCAAGGATCGTGTCACCGAATCCAGGGGTAGTGTCACTGAAGTCAGCGGTAGCGTCTAAACCTGCCAAAGGTTAGCGACGGCAGAGACATAGGAACGGCCGTCTACGCGTGATACTCTCTATTCAGCGCGTGTCTGTTGCTCTGAAGATGCCGGTTGTCCGATTTCGTCTTGCCCGACCCAACCCAAGTTTTGTGTCTTCTATATTACTACGCGTGACAAGCTCGGGTTAAACGCGACGGATACGTGCTTGGAACTGGAATATGCACGGGTAGAACAGCCTCCATTATGCCGTGAACACTGTGGTTTTCGAGTTGTGTGCACGGTAGATACACCGGCTGACGCTTGTTCTAGCTAACAGAGCGATGGGTTCTTCGCTGCAAGCGTTTTCGTATTTTGTGGATACCAGTACGGCATTGGCTAGATACGGTCAACCAGTCGAATCCAGTATCGTTGGCAGTGAATTTTTGCCATGATTCGTCGAGATACTCCAAGAACAACTCAGCCCTATCAAGTCTAGGCTCTATCGATTCCGTATGTGTTATCTGTGATCGCCACCCAGTCTCGAGGATTGGTGTGTCAACGACAACCGCGTCAACATATACGAACAAGGGAGGTAGATAGTCCAAGTGATACACTCCTGGAGTTCTGATTCGCACTGCTTTGGGTGGATTTAGTCTGCGGATGAACAGCCGCCGCCCACTAGTTTCAATCAGTCCGCGCTCAGTACTCTTCTGAAGCGCAGTGTTTATCTGTTTGAGCTGGAAACCGAATGATTGTACACGATCAATCAGAGTACCCGTGTCCAACCAGCCATCGTTGTCAGTAGTACGACGTATCACCGTTAGGCAAATAGGGACCAAGAAATGTTCACGGCGATCAATGCTGGGTACGGAAAACAGATTTGTTACCGGAGAGCTGTTGGGATCGTAATGGCGGTTGTCTCCGTAGATTACGGTCCGTAGGAATTCATGGAGAGGAACTATGTAGCTCCCTTGCACCTTCAGAATGTTTAAGATTTTATCTGTGTTAATATGACCACTGCCGAAAAACTGCCTGATCCAGTCTAATCCCGTACGGATGTTGCCAGCGCTCATATTGTCGATTGCCTTGATCAGATCTTCGTTATCATCTATTGAGTGGAGGAAAGCAGCAATCATCGAGTCCAGACTGACGGTCTCAACTATTAGGTCTGGTAGCGTCACCAGACTAAGATTTCCGCTAGTAATTTGTCTGGCGAATTCCAGTCGCCGTCGAACTACTAGGTCGATTCTAGGAGGTTCAATAGAGAATGCTCTTGGATGATATCCACTGAGGACTCCTGTCCGCTGGGATTGATGAAAGGTCTCTGGTCTAAGCGTCATAAAAACCGTAACCGGCCATTTTGCAGCCAGCTCTTGGGCTATCAGGAAAACAGCCTCCTGCGTCTCCTCATTTCGTTGGTCCGCATTATCCAAGAAAACGACTATCTGCTTCTTCCTCGCCCTCAAGAGGTGATCCAATGAGGACTTCAAGTGATCCTCCTTGACCGAGATTAGCTCGTTGAGGTAGTCGATCTCCTTGAGTCGGTACGATTTCGGATCGTGCTCTAGAAGATCAGCATAAATACCCTTCTTGAAGCGCTTCAATTGGGCGTAGTACACTCCGCGGACGAAATTGCGCTGGTTGACATCGACAGCATGATCTTTGCGCAATTGACGGATCATGTCTTGCACAACAAAGTTGCGAAGACTAGACGAGAGGGTGCCTTGTTTTCCAAGATCTATATACAGGGACACAACGCTTTCGAATAGACCGGAATCATCCGTAACCATAAGGTGCCTGATGAACATCGTCTTACCAACACCGACGTCCCCTATAAGCAGGATCGGGCGCTGCGAGAGACTATCAGCCATAATTTTTGACTAATGCCCTTCTTAGTGACTGCTGGCGTAAGCTGTGGGCTAGGTGAAGAATCGTCAAAGAGTGCCGAGTATCTCGTACCCAAGATTTGTTTTGCTGTCTCAGCATACTGTGACAGAGCTCCACTCGTGCAGTACGTATCAGTCAGAAATTGGTATTCGTGATCGCGATGTCGGGCAATGTCTTCTATGATCAGGTCACTGAGGACCTGCAAACTTGTTTGTAATGAATTTCGCCTTTGGTGTCCTGGATAGGCTCGAATCCCGTCAGACATCTTGGACGGAAGGATTGGGGCAGCGTCGCCAAACAAGCGACGAGATAACCATCCTTCCAATACTCCATCCTTTGATAATGCCTGCCACAGTTCCAAGAAATTCTGCTGCATCGAGTCAAAGCTGTTAAAAACGAGAGCCCTTCCTTTCATGGGAGCGATCCCATCGCTTCTAGCCGCAATAAAGGCAACTAACTGGTGTCCATTTGCAATGCAGGCAACCGGGACTCCTCGCTCTTGGCAGTAACTGGCGACCTGATCGAGTGCGCAACGAAGGTTCGTGTTACCATGTCGCAGGGTAGTCAATGCCAATTCCAGTTGCCGAGAACCAGCAGGCAGTTCAAATGTAGCATCGTTTTTCTTCGCCTCGACTATCATCACTTGTCGGGGCGAAGAAAAAACGTAGTCGGCGTAGCGACCTTCATGGGAATCCTCAACAGTGACTTTGGACCGATCCCATCCAAGGCAATCAAGAAAGAGTTTTGTCGATGAGATGTAGGCGCGTGGTAGCCTCATTCCGGCTCCCGGCGTTTTCAGAATACCAATCCGCGAGGGAGAGCAAGTTCTCTCTGCAACGCTCGAATAGGTTTTTCATCGTTCGTGCCATAAGTCGAGTACAGCGATCATCACAGGTGTGCGTTAGGATTTCAGAGAATTATTGATAAGTAGTGCCTGCCAGAGTGTGCCACGAAAATACAAGGAGGAAAAGCAATAAGTCAGTTAAAATGTACTGATACTGTATAAGGGATGGGGAAAGACTCCCGCAATTGCCAGCAGGCGGAGGTTGCAACCCTCCACGGCTGCGGCATTTAAGAGATGCTGTGGTGAGCGAGTTGGAAAAGACAGGTGTAGGACCTTGTCAGGTGTGAGTCGTAGATTCGAATGTGAATGAACAATGGATGACGAGTCGAAACACTTAGATGAAGGTCAAAATCGAGGTAGTCTGGCGATTTCGGGACAAGGTCGATGGGAACCTGTTTACTGGCCAACCGGCCTGCTCAACGACAGTAGGATCTTTCGCTGGCGCGAACCAATTGCAAAAACATTCCCCTTCGATCCAAAAACCCGCCTTCCAACAGCGTACTGAACTGATGATTAATTCTCAGCGACAATCGTGTCCGATCAAATCTTCCCAGAGTCTTTTCCAGAGGTAAGCTTGAACTCCGAAGTACGCGGTACATGGCCCCATGCTTGACACGATCATAACGGCAGCCGTTTCAGTTTTTCTTGTAATAGGAAGCGTACTTGGCATAATTTTGCCGCAGATTCGGCAATTGTCAAGCTCTATAGATAATCTAAGAGACAGTGTTAGGTCTGAAATCAAGGATGTTAGATCTGAAATCAAGGACGTTAGATCTGAAATCAAGGATGTCAGAACTGAAATGAAAGAGTTCAGAGCTGAAATGAAAGAGTTCAGAGCTGAAGTGAGGGAGGAACTTAAAGATCTCAGGACAGAGCTTGGTCGTCTAAGTGACCGAGTGTATACTCTGAACGGACGGGTAAACAAGATTATGGGTCGTATAATCGGGATTGAGGGGCACCTTGAAGAGGAAATTGAGCAATAACGTGGAAATGGCACAGGCGGCTACAACGCCATCGGGCTGCAACCAGATTCATGTTTCGTATCAAGCTCAGTGGTGATAAGCGACGCTTTTATTGGAGAATTATATCTGTGACCTGACTTCGCCATCCGGTCCGACAAAAAACCGGTTTTTTGTCTCCAATTTTCTCATTTTCCCTCCTATAGAGGGCCTATTTCGGCCCAATCTGCCTTTTTGACCGATTCCTCCGAATTGCCCAGAAAAGACATTGTAGTGTCATAATGTGCTGGCGGACTTCCCCCTGTTCCCTGTGTAGTATCCACCAGTATTCATTTCTCCTCTTGATCATGTTTATTCGGACCCAACTCTACGGCCGTAAAGATGGTAAGAAAAAGGCCAGCCTAGTACCTTTGCCGATAATACAGCGCAGGTCTGACCAGCACAATCCATTGCGACCGAATAACAAATCCTTGCTCTCTTCAGCGTGACCTTGCCCCGACCAGCTACGATCCGAACGACAGGTAACCACCCATCTGGAAAAGTATCAATGCAGTACCGTTTGATATCTCTCCCACATGGATAATAAATCGTGCCCCACGACGGCGTCCCAAAGTCAGACCCGCCGCAAAATGCTGTGACAACTCACCGCCGTCGTATTCAATTCCTCCACGGAGTGAGGGTCGCACTAGCCATTTGGACGGACCAATTCTAAAAGCTAATCCCAGTCGGTTAGCATTGCCCACAAGATCAGCGCACCGAAAATTCTCCACCATGCCGTAGAGGGATGCGCGCCCAGCTATTCGCCCGGTTATGCCCACATAGTGTCCTGGACACGCGATTGAATTGCCACCCACCAGACCAGCTTCCAGCATTAGTCGATCTGGCCGATCCTGGGCACGAGCACCAGCCACTACCAAAGCTATTAACCCCAAGATGACGATTACTCGAATCATGATATAGAAAGACTGAACATAGTGCAATGCTATTCGTCTCGTCTCTCCATGTTCCATTGGCCGGATATTGCCGATGCGCCAAACATACCCCCTAATCTGATCCACCGAATACTGGATTTTCTCGCTTGGAAACTACCCTAGTTCTCGCAGACTCCCGATGGTAGTTCATGCTGAGTGTCCACGGTCATCGCTGGCGGATCCGGGCAGCCAGAACATGTTCCTCGATGATCTAGCTCCATCTAACAGGAAGCCCTTCCCCCAGTTCACAAAACATGAATCGAATTCATAGCAAACTGTACTCGTTTCCTACTTGCATAAATGGTAGAGGGTTTTCCCCTCAACAAACGCATCAAACCATGACGGTAAAGCAGCTTGTTCAACGTTTGGTAAAACGCGTTCAAAGAAGATCGAATCTCATCGGTGTAGACAAACAGGTCTTTTTGAAGCCACGTTTTTGCGCTCTTAAGCCATCTGATGTGCTCGGTTAAAGTTGAACATGGATCCATAATCCAGAATACAGCCACTAACTGGCAGATACTATTTATTCATGAGCGCCTCTGCAATCATTGCGGGAACGAAGGGGCGAATATCTCCCCCCCAGTGCATAATATCACGAACTAGCGAGGAACTGGTCAGGGCGTGAGCGGCAGATGTGTGCAGGAACACCGTATCGAGATCAGGTACCATCCTGCGATTCATATGGGCCATCTGCGATTCGTAGTCGAAATCACGTGGGGTACGTAAGCCACGTACCAGCGCACACGCTCCCAGATTTCGTGCGTACTCGGCAATCAGGCCTTCAAAGCTTGTCACGCGCACACCATCAAGGTGTGCAGTAGCCTGTTGTATCAGATCAATACGTACCTCTGAGGATAACAGGGTTGACTTATCGGTATGGACTGCAACCGTGATGACGAGTCTGTCGAACAGGCGGAGCGCACGCTCCGTTATGTCCAGATGACCAAGTGTGAAGGGATCAAAGGTCCCTGGGTATACTGCCAATGTCATGTGATCATGTCTGAAATACGCTCACTTTGGTACGACCATAACTGCGTGTAGTATCAAGAGCGGGATGTTCTGAAAAGCGTACTCTTGCATCATGTTCAACTACGAACAAGCCATCCGGGCGCAAACATGGGATTGCAAGATCCGGCAGATCAAGCATCGTAGCAAGTTCATATGGTGGGTCAGCAATGATGAGGTCCAGTGGAAGTCCCTGGTAACGTTTCAGATAGGTTACGGCGTCAGCGCATAAGAAATTACATTGTTGCGAAACGCCGAGATACTCAGCATTTTTTCGCGCAGCAGACACAGCCTTTCGGTTAGCTTCCACGAGTATGGCACTGGATACACCTCGACTGATACCTTCAAGCGCAAGGGCGCCGGTGCCCGCGAAAAGATCCATAAGACGCGCGCCCTGCAGGGAGACTCTGGCTTCAATAAGCCCGTACAATGATTCTCGTACACGATCTGTGGTCGGCCGTGTCTGCAGGCCGCTGGGGCGTAATAATTTGCGACCACGCAAAGTACCGGCGATTATGCGCATAGTTCAGTCGAGTAATTTGGCATCCTAGAGTAATTGTAGGCGTAGTATCTGTATTCCTGTATCAACATGCGCATACTATTAACCGGGGGGACGGGTTTTGTTGGCCGCTATGTGCTACGCGAACTGTTAGCACAAGGGCACGAAGTCCGTGCACTTATTCGGCGAGGTGGAGTGCCGGAAGGTTTTGAGAGTAGGAATGTGGAAGTAGTTCGCTCTGATATCAATGGTGCTCTGGAGCAGTTCATGCAGGGGATGGATGGTGTGGTTCATTTGGTGGGGATCATTGAAGAGATTCCGCGCAAGAAGGTCACCTTCGAAATGCTCCACACGCGTGCAACACAGAATGTTGTGAACGCAGCCAAAGCGGTAGGTGTGCCACGATTCATCTTTGTTAGTGCCAATGGTGCTTCAGAACAGGGGGCAACACGATACCAAACCACAAAATGGGCAGCCGAAGAAGCCGTACGCAGGTCGGGCCTGGAACACTGGTGTGTACTTCGCCCTGGGTTGATCTTTGGGGATCCGGGAATGGAGCGGGAGGAGTTTTGCACTGTTCTGGCGAGCAATCTAATTAAACCCTTTCCAATTTTACCAGTGTTTGGCGGTGGGCTTTACCAGATGCAGCCGATCGCGGTTGAGGAGGTCGCCCAGTCTGTTGTTCAGGCATTGACACTCCCGAATGCACATGCGCAGACAATCGCTGCAGTTGGTCGCCGCCGATTGACCTACATTGAGTTATTGGATGTTGTCACCCGTGCGCTTGGTCACAATCCTCGGCCAAAAATTAAAGTGCCTGTGTCTTTTGTGCAGATCGGTATGCGCTTCGCGGGAAGTATGTTACCCATCACGCCAGATCAGTTGACGATGCTCATTGCAGGTAATGTAGCGGACGAAACAGACTTCTACGATACGTTTTCGGTGACCGAGCGCCTTTTTGACGAAGAGAACCTGGCGTACTTGCATCTTCGGTTGTAGTATGTACCCGCTCCGTGCGGCCCTGCTTTGCGTGGCGGTGTTGAGTGTGCCGATTGCACGCGCTCAGATCCCGGTAGACACCGTGCGATCGTTTATGTCCTTCCGTGTTGAGGAGGACTCTCTCGAAGGAGCATTGTTGTCCGCTGATCACGATATCACTTACGTGCTTTCGGGAGTGCCGGGTTCCTTTGTTTATGATTTTGGGGCGTTTGCCTGGCCAACTGCCTGGAGTGTTAATGGGCTTAGTCCTCAAGTAGCTCAGTTGTATTTCGGCCCGATCCCTTTTAACGATCTGCTTACTGGACGCCCGAGGTACGATCTGCTTCCAACCGCACTCCTAAGATACCCGAAAATAGATCCCGGGTTGCCAGGTGCAGTGGTAGGTATTCAGACAGAGTTGCGTACTGCAGATACTAGGAAGCCGCACACGCAATTACATTATCAGGCTGGTGCCCACGGACTTCAGCGTGTTACTGCGTTGCATGCACAGCAGACCAATCGCCTATTTGGTCTGCCGGGTAAATTTCAGGGTTTGTTTGCTTACAGTGGTGCGGCCGTTGCAGGAGATTATCCTGGCAGTCGATTGCGGCGACAACGACAGTTGCTCTTGCGTACGCGCTACCAGCAGTATACATGGTCCCTGGAACTACTTTATTTGCATAACCAGCGTCGTTTAGGTGCCCACAGTGGAGTCCTGGGGGCAGGAGAGGCGCGCTATAATCGTCTGATCGCGCAAGTGAGCGGTGAGAGTCGAACGAGACGCCTAGTCCGCAATGATTTTCTGTCCACGCTCACTACCCGTTTCCTGATTGCGTCAGTTTATTTATCCACACAATCCCTGTACTACGAGGGTGTCGGTGCTGCCGCACGGCGACTGGGCGCCACGGTCCAGCGTAACTTCCGTATTGGTAGACACAGATTGCATGTGCGGGGAGATGCATACACACAGCGTATCTCTTCGGGCGTCGCTTTGCCAATCGGGCACAGCGCTTCATCAATTGAGGTCCAGGTCAGAGATTCACTACAGTTCAAAACGGGGTACCTACTTGCCCAGGGAATCATGCGCCAACAGAATGGAGACTGGGCGCCGGGTGGACGCCTTCGCTGGGAATCGACGCTTTCCAGCATCCGGCCATACCTGGAATTAAGCCACAGCGCGGCGCCAAGCCCTCTTACTGGATGGGGGGAATACCTGGTCGATGGTATGGCAGAGTCGGGCAGTATTACGCAGGCAAGCGGGGGAGTTGGGCTGCATATGGGGCGATTTTCAGTACAGCCGTACGGATTTGTGGCAAACGCACAGAATGCACCCGACTACAGGGAGATAATCATAGACTCTGTGCAGGTCGTCAGTGACACATACACGACGTTTGGTGCAGGTATCCGGCTGAATATTGCATCCGAACCAGAGCGAGGGTTGTATGCTACTCTGAACTCCGCTATGACAGGTACAGGTGAAACCAAGCTTGATGCAGGATGTCTGTTTCCTGAGTGGTTCTCGTCTGGACGCTTAGGGTTCAAGGCTGTTTTATTCACCGGGGATCTGCGGTTGAATGCATCGGTGCGTGGGCGATCGTGGAGTGCGATGATCAGCCGTGCACTGCATGCACCTACCGGACTGCTGGTAATTCCGTCTGCTGAGCGTACTCCTGTCGATGCATCCTACGCCTTAGATCTGGTCGTTGAGGGAGGCATTCGTACAGCAACCGTGTACATCATTTACGAAAATATTACCAGTGGCACACGCCTCATGTCGGGTAACGAACTGGTTCCAGACTATCCGCTTCCGGCGCAACAGTGGCGCTTTGGTGTATACTGGCCCATTGCCAACTAAACAACAATTGGCGAGAATGTCGTATAAATACTGGCAATCAGTGAATTCGTGAGCAAACCTAGCCCATACGAACAGCGCGTGCTTCGGGAGATTTATGCCTGGCGGCACCAGGAACCATCTTGGTTGCGCAGGAAGGTCCGATGGTTGAACCAGCCGCTCAAACAGGTATCGAAACATGCAATGCAGATTCCAGGTGTCGAATGGACGCTGGACAATCTGGTAGTTGGTCTGGTGCAGTGTGCCAATGAAATCACACAGGATACCACCTCGCGCACGGCTACACTTAAATCTTTTCGATCAAAGGGTCATGAAGTGCAGACCTTTTCGGATATTGCGCACCTGGATTTGGAAGCGGTTGACCATGTGATCGGTGGTTTGGATCTTCGGTACCAGAGTCTGACGGCTGCCCACGGTGCAGCTGCGGGACTTGCAGGAGTAGCCGGATTGATTCCTGATATTGTAGCGTTGGTTGCACTTAATCTTCGGGTCACAGGACAGATCGCGTTGTGCTGCGGTTACGATATAAGTGTGCCGGAAGAGCGTAACTACGCTCTGAACGTCCTGAGCGTGGCTACGCAGGATGAAAGCAAAAAGGATGGACATCCAGGGGATTTAGTTCGTAAGCATACACGTTCGGTGATGGAACAGGCGACGGTTGGTGTTGCGTTGCGTGGCACCGCCCGTGTACTTGGAATGCGTCTGGTGAAATTGAAGCTGGCGCAAGTGATCCCATTGGCTGCAGTGGTTGCAGGAGGAGGATTTAACGCGTACTATACTGCACGCGTATGTGAAACTGCCCGACATCTTTATAGAGAACGTCGTTTGCGTAATAAGTATGCAGACAGTGTGCTCAACTCCATATTGAAGAAATGAGATTTTTTACAGGCTTAACATTACTCGTACTGTTCTCGAGTTGTCGCGTTGAAGAACCAACGAATTTTGTATTCATCTTGGCGGACGATTTGGGTTATATGGATGTTGGTGCTTACAATCCCGACACTTTTTACGAAACTCCCAATATCGACAGGCTGGCGGCCGAGGGCGTACGTTTCACGCAAGGGTATGCGGCAGCCCCTGTGTGTAGTCCGACGCGAGCCAGTATAATGACCGGGTTCTACCCTGCCCGGATGGCAACAACGGATTATTTTGGAGCTCCCCAGCCTGATCGTGTATCCAGGCACTGGACCCGTAACAAACCGCTACTCCCTGCAAGATATGAACCCCAGTTGCCGCATGAAGAGGTTACCCTTGCAGAGGCGCTGTCAGCTGCAGGGTATGCTACATTTTGGGCGGGCAAGTGGCACTTAGGACATGAGGGATCGTATCCGGAAGATCACGGCTTTGCAGTTAACAGGGGCGGTTGGGAAGCAGGTGGACCATATGGGCGGGGAAAATATTTTGTGCCTTACGATAATCCACGGTTGGAAGATGGGCCGGAAGGGGAGCATTTGCCGGCCCGGTTGGCTGCGGAAACGGTTAAGTTTATCTCGGAGAACAGGGATCAGCCGTTTCTGGCTTATTTATCGTTCTATTCGGTGCACACGCCACTTGTGGCGAGGGCCGATCTTGAAGCTAAGTACGATGCCAAGCCCGCTGCCCCAACGATATGGGGCACAGAGGGACAGCGTCGGGTGCGGCAAACTCAGAACCATGCCGTTTATGCAGCTATGGTTGAAGCTATGGATCAAGCCGTTGGCACGGTACTTGCGGCATTGGATGAACTGAATCTTGCAAGGAACACCGTAGTGATCTTCACGTCAGACAACGGCGGTCTGTCCACCTCGGAAGGACATCCAACGAGTAACCTGCCGTTGCGGGCTGGCAAGGGATGGCTCTATGAAGGAGGTATTCGTGAGCCATTGCTCGTGCGTTGGCCAGCGCTTCTGGCAGGGGGCAGGGTTGAAGATACGCCGGTGACGAGCCCGGATTTTATGCCTACGTTATTACAAATAGCTCGACAGCCTGAGCCGGACTTTACCGACGGCGTCGGGTTATTGCCCTTACTCCTCGAACGTCGTGCGCCCGAGCGCGATCTGTACTGGCATTACCCACACTATGGTAATCAGGGCGGGAGCCCGGGGAGTGCGGTGCGACGTGGGGACTGGAAACTTATTCGGTTTTATGAAGATGGTAGGGAAGAATTGTATAATCTCGCCGATGATGTAACCGAACTGCATGATCTGGCGTCCATTCATGAAGAAACAGTCAATGAACTTTCGGGAGCACTGGATGCATGGTTGGCGCAGGTGAACGCACGTATGCCAACCCCCAATGCCAATGCAACCACAGAATAGTATTTAGCCATGGACAATAACGGGGATGGCAGTCGACTGAAATGCTCGTTTTGCAATCGTACAAGCGACGAGGTTAACTCTCTTGTCGCAGGACAGGATGTGTTTATCTGTGATCGATGCATTGCAGATGCCAGAGTCATTGTGGACGACGGTAAGACTCTGGAGAGAAAACCCCCATCACGTCCCAGGAAACGCCGCCGGAAACGGTTGCTACCCAAGCAAATCAAGGCCGCCCTGGATGACCATGTGATTGGGCAGGAACAGGCAAAAAAGACGTTGGCAGTTGCGGTATACAACCACTATAAGCGGGTGGAATCGAAGGGGTTCGTACCGAATTTCAGGGACGTTGAGTTGGAAAAGTCAAACATCCTGCTTTTGGGACCAAGCGGGACAGGAAAAACTCTGCTCGCACGTACGCTCGCGAGGATATTGGATGTACCGTTTTCGATTAGCGATGCGACCACCCTCACCGAAGCAGGTTATGTAGGGGAGGATGTGGAGACGGTTTTGTCCAGTCTATTGGGTTCAGCGGAGTTTGAAGTCGAGCATGCACAACGCGGAATCATCTTTATTGATGAGATAGACAAGATTGCACGCAAGAGCGACAATGCATCCATTACGAGGGATGTATCGGGAGAGGGGGTGCAGCAGGCGTTACTCAAAGTACTGGAAGGGACGGTAGCGGGAGTTCCCCCCAAAGGCGGACGCAAGCACCCGGAGCAAAGCCTGATCAATGTTGATACGAGCAGCATTCTCTTTATTTGTGGTGGCGCATTCGAGGGACTCCCGGAAATCGTTGCTCGCAGGCTCAACGTAAACAGGATTGGTTTTACGTCCGTAGAGAAAAAACGCTACGACAAATCGGATGCCGAGGTGCTGCAGTTTGTGGAACCGGAGGATCTGATACAGTTTGGGCTGATCCCCGAACTGATTGGACGTTTGCCGGTCACGGCCTCACTGAAGACTTTATCAGAGGAGGAGATGATGCGCATCCTCACGGAGCCCAAAAATGCTATAGTGCGACAGTATCAGAAGCTGTTTGCACTTGATGGGATTGATCTTATTTTTGATGAATCCGCGCTACGTGGTGTTGTAGAGCGTGCGCGTGCTATGCGTACAGGTGCACGTGGATTGCGCAGTATACTCGAACAGTCGATGTTGGATATCATGTTCGAGATTCACAGCTTAAATGATGTTGGCGTCTGTCGCATAACAGGAGACACGATCCTGTTGGGACGTCCCCCCATCTACGAAAAGCGTAAAGCTTCGGCCTAAATCGTCATGAAGGGTCTGCTCGGGCTCACCCTCCTCTGGGTCGTGCCCATGCCACTGGTTTTGGCGCAGTCAGATCTTTTGGAAGTAGATCAGAATACGATAGTGCGACGTGTAGCGTTCAGCTATACTGACGCAGATCGCTATGTTCCGCAGTTTACTGTTTCTGAGCTGCGCGCAGTGACAGCCATACGTGCAATCCCGAGGCGCTTTTGGTTGCAGAGGCTGTTGAGGCAGGCGGAAACAGAAGACTATATGCTCAATCCCATTGAGTTGCAGCGAGATGTAGTTCGTCTACGTGAGGCCTTCAGGGAAGCCGGTTACCTGCATACTTATGTGGATTATGGGACTTCTACGCTGAACAGAGCGTCCAATACCGTCTCGATTCGATTCAACGTCACACAGGGCCCTCCGGTGATCATTCAGGATGTCGGGTTTTATTCAGAAGCAGGATATCTGGCACAGAGTCTGGATCCGGAGTCGCGCGCGGTATGGATTGATTTTCGAGATCGAACGAGCTTTGAAGTCGGTGATATTTTCACACACTTCGGGAGCGTTCAGATTGAAGATGAGGTTCTGAGCTGGCTGAAAGATCAGGGGTATGCCTTTGCTGAGCTGAACACTTCGGTCAGCATTGATTCAGTTTACAATGCCGCAGATATCGGCTTTTTTGTAGATGTCGGCCCTCTTGGTTATATCAACGATATCGAAATCAGCGGTGCCCCCGAGATTGACCGGCGTATAGTTCGCCGAGCGTTGCCTTTTGAACGTGGCGATTTGTTTTCTCAGCGGGCTTTGATTGAAGGCCAGCGCGCCTTATTTGCCTTGGGATTATTCAGTGTTGTGCAAGTGGATACGCCGCCACAGGTGCGTGACAGTACGGTGGAGGTTCGGGTCAATTTACAGCGTGCGCGTCCCAGACATATTTCTGCAGAAACCGGTTATCACCAGCGTCAGGGGATCATCGGGGAAGGCCGCTGGGTGCACCGCAATTTCTTAGGGGGGGCGCGGATATTAACACTCTCGACACAGATACAAACCGGTCTGTTGGCAACGGCTGGGGTTGGAGCATCAGCGGGGCGCTTGGCACGTGGGGCAGTTGCGCTGACGCAGCCTCATCTGGGGGTAAGTGCTTTGCGCGGTATTCTGGAACCGTTCGTTCAGTTTGAGCGGGATCCTCTTGCCGGCGAATCATCGAATTTTTTCGAATTTAATCGAAGAGAGTATGGAATTTCCACTACATTCATTTACGGTCTAGAGCAAACTCGGGTATTGAGCTTGCGCTACGGTCTGAGTCGAACGACCAACTTTACGGCTAATCTCTCGGAGGATGCTTATGATAAGAGTGTGCTTTTTTTGGGTGGAACAGTAGGTTGGGCGGATAATTTTTTGCGTCCCACTCGCGGGCTCATCTTCCAACCGGCCATAGAGCAAGCTGGTCGTATTGAGTCATGGCTTGGTACTCGGCCGTTTGGAGTGAATTATTTCAAGCTGCAGTTACAAGTGGCTGCATACGTTCCTCTTATGAGAACTGTCAGCTTTAGTGGACGACTAAAAGCGGGGCGGATCTGGCCCGGAGACGTAGAATACAGAACACTCTACAATGCAAATGGCCCTCATACGATTGGTACGCAGTTTTTACAGCCTCTGGAAAACCGCTTTGATCCACTCAGGTACTACATAGGTGGTGCGGACGATGTGCGGGGGTGGAGTACCGGTCTGGCAGGTCCAAAGGCCATTCGCACAGATGAACTGCCTGGCGGCGAGACAACTTCAACAGGAGTTGTGTACGAGCCTATTGGCGGATTGGCTCGTTTAGCGGCCAGTGCAGAGGTACAGTTTCGTCTGATCGGGAAATGGTACGGGGCTGCATTTGCAGATGCGGGAGTAGTTTCTACCCAGACCGCAGAAAACTGCACGGAACAACTTTATGAAGATGTCAACCTGACACGCCCAGTAACGGTCCAATGTGGGTTCAGGGATACAGGGAAAGTTAGATTTAATGATTTTAAGATGGGGGCGGGCGTAGGTCTGCGTTATGATACACCGATCGGGTTTGTCCGATTGGATCTTGCTGCCAAACTAAACCCCGATCCGTTTGACCTCCAATCCGCTGCAAACGCTTTGGATGCTGCAGTGACTGGGGAAGAACAAAGGAATCCATGGTATCGCTTTAATGTCCACTTCAGCATCGGGCCAGCGTTTTAGTCATCGCCGGTTGATAGTGCTCGGGATTGTGCTCATGCTTGGGGTTGTACAAACTCCATGGGGTTTGAGTACGGTAGCACGTTGGGCATTGTATGCTGGCAGAGTGAATATTGCATTCGAATCTCTGCATGGATTCTGGATGCATTCACTCGAAGTGCGCGGGCTTGAGGGCAATGTGGGGGCATACCGCATGCAGGTAGATACGGTGCGCGTGGAGCTTTCTGTGGGAAGGTTGCTAACTGGTCGTCTTCATGCAAGGTACGTAGAGCTGAGCGCTCCTACGCTGCAACTCGACAGTACATTGTCTGTGTCGGCTGCTGAGGTGATGGAGACTGCAGATGAAATTGATGCTAACGCAGCCATCTTCCTGTGGATTGATGTCCTTAACATCAAGGGCGGCAGTTTGGGTTTGGGAGACGAGTCGGTTAACATCTCCAACATCGATTTGCGGGGCAGCATGTTACCAGACGCAATTCAAGTAGATACAGTGTACGGGGAGATGTTGTGGCAGGATATCCATATGCGACTCTTTGCTGTTCTCCGGATGCAGCTTGATCGTGGTATATTGGAATTGGATACCCTCGTGCTTAGTGGCTCGGGGGCGAACATCAGGCTTCATGGACAGGTCGGGCAGCAAACGGAGTTGGAAGTGGCGGCAGCACCGCTTTCGACCGCCATTCTTCGTCCACTGTTACCAAATATTGTAGATGATCTTGTGGTAGGTGCACGGCTCACGGGAGGGGCCGATTCACTGTATTTGGCGCTTAACGGAGAATCCTCGGCCGGGGCTGCATTGAAACTACGTGCAGGCGCTCGAATCGGTGCCCCGCGTGTGAACCTCGATACATTGCAGTTCGAACGTCTGGATCCAGTAAACCTGTGGCCAGACGTGGCGGGTGAACTGACTGGGTCCATACATGGCCGTGTAGACGGCACGTCATGGGACTCACTAAGTGGCGGCATTGAGGTTGCGCTTGAAGCAGGAATGTTGGCAAATATTCCGATTGAGTCAATGCAACTGACAGGGACATTGGAAGCGGGCAATGCCTTGGTTGAATTGAACTCCAGGCTGGCTTTGGGCTCATTAGACCTTTCTGGAGAGATTCGTCCTTTTCCAGCAAACGGGCAGCTTACCGGTCAATTCAAAAATCTCAACACGCGCGTCTTGAATTCCGCACACAGCAGTGTTTTGAATGGTGATCTGAATTTGGCTTGGGACAGCTCTATGGTAGCTAGTGTAGAGCTCTCACGAGGGCGGATAGGGCAGCTGGATGTGACGGGTGGAGAGCTGCAGCTGTTTTCGGAAAATGAAAGAACGGAATTAGTGGCGGCAGTGAATGCTGATTCCTCATGGCTAGAATTGGAGCTTAGTCGTCAGGAATCTGGACTTGCAGGGAAGCTCAACATGCACGAATTGGATATACCCGCATTAATGAATCAGGAGGATGCGGAATCCAGACTCAATCTTGCTGCTGAGCTGACTACCAACTGGCCCCCAGACAGCATAGCTGTTCGGGTAGATTTGGCACCGTCTTTCTGGGGGCAAGTGCCGATTGTTGACAGCCACTTAGAAATGGTGCTTCAGGGGCTGGATTTGGATATGCGAGGACAGGTGGAATTTTCCTCAGGCCATGCCCTGGTCCAGGGCCATACGAATTTCGGCACAAACCCTCCCAGATGGGTTTTGACGCAGGGGCAGATTGAAGGTATCAACCTATCTGATCTGGGAGTAAATTTGCACACAGACCTGAATGCTCAACTGCAGCTCTTCGGCAGCGGGCTTATGAATGTCGATGGAGAATTGATTGTGGAACCATCTGTTGTGAATGATGAATCTATAGCTGGCGGAACAGTCTCACTCGATATGACGGATGGAGAAGCTGTGATGGACAGTCGTTTCTTGGTAGGTTCGGGAGGGTTGGATGTCCGCGCCATCATACAACCATTTTCTTCTGTACCAACCATAGATCTGACAGCAGGTACATTTGAACGCATTGATCTGGGGCCGCTTCTTGGTCTGGATTCGCTATCGACCCAGCTCAAAGGACGCATAGACAGTGTACGTTGGGGTGATTTGGGGGAGGCTGTGTTGACGCTAGAGTCCTCGACAGTGAATGCGCTGGCAGTCCGTGAGGGGCAAGTGCACGTTCAAGCACTGGGGGATACGCTCGCCATGATGGCAGCGATTGCGCTGGATGACGGATATATCCGATTGGATAGTGTGCGTGTGGAACCTGGTCCGGCATTTCTGGCGCGAGGCTCGGTTCGAAATTTATCACTGCAGGACCTAGGCTTTTTGGATGCGCAGCTGACTGGCTCCTTTGATGTTGCCGCCGCAGGCAGTACGCTCCAAGCAATGACGGTACATCATGCAAGTATTGTAGCCGATGGTACGGAAGTTGGTGAAGTGCAGTTCGACCGGTTGATGATCGAAGGGGGCATGAGAGATGGAGAGGTGAGGCTAAGTAATTTTGATATATCCAGTAACGCTGGATGGTTGACTGCCGAAGGAGGGGTTGCACTTTTTGGAGGATCATCAGACTCACTGCGATTTAGAGGAGCAATCATCAATGCAGCCCCGCTTGCCGACTGGACTGGGGGCGAGCCAGTATCTGGTGCACAGACAGATACACTTTGGGGGCAAGTGATGCACCATATGGATACGCTTCGATGGGCCGGTGGGGTAACCATTGGGCCGATGGCATGGAGAACCATGCGCACATTTCGGACCTTCGGTTACGCGGAGGGTACATTGTTGGATTTCAAGCCCGGAATCAATCGAGCAGAAATAGACATCGAACGGGTCTCTGTTCCAAATCTGTCTGCCCAGCAGGCGTGGTTACGATTAGATGGGCAACAGAGTGATCTCGGTTATCAGGCGCGCATCGGCGTAGATGAGCGCCGATCACTCTATATGGAGGGAAAAATTGATATTCCGGAGCGTCGTGGTGTGCTAGAGCGGCTGGATATGTATCTGAACGAAGAGCAGTGGCATATCGGAGTACCTGCGGAAATTTTGGCTGATGAAGGCATACGGGTTCGATACTTCGTACTGGAAAGCCAGGAGCAGGAGATCGCCCTTGATGGTATCCTCAATCCAGACGGAGAGCAGCGTCTGGGGCTCAGTCTTTATAACGTTGGTCTTGCTCCTTTCACTGATATTTTGGGGTTCCCTGGTTTGGGGGGAGTAGCGTCTGCGGATTTATTCTTCCATGGGCCTGCAACAGCCCCAGAGTTGGAAGGCTCGCTGGATCTTGTCGTAAACTCGGAGGGTGAGCGTGTGGGTGATGTGTCTGCCCGGATTCGTTATGCGGGCAACGGTTTGGACACGGAAGCGCAGTTTACGCATGTAGACGGTAGTACACTTTCTATGTCTGGCCTGTTGCCACTCGATCTCAGGCTTAAAAAGCAGGATGAAATTTCTTTTCCCGAAGCATCAATGACACTTCAGGCGGATCGCTTCAATCTCGGGTGGATCAACCCTTTCCTCAACCAGGAAGAAATCAGTAATATTCAGGGGAGACTAACGGCGGATATTGGTATTACAGGGTTCAGTGGAGCCCCCAATCTGACTGGTGAGTTCAGTCTTTCTGACGGATACGCTGAGCTGCCACAGCTCAAGATTACCCCCACGGCTTTCCAGCTGGAAGCAACTATGGCTGATAACACAGTGTATGTTCAAAGGCTGAATGCCGAGAGTGGGCGTGGTACGGTGGAGGGGCATGGTCAGGTAATTCTGACAGAGTCGGGACAGGAAGATCTGGATTTAAATTTGGAGTTGGAGGATTTTCGCGTTGTGAATACGTCCCCCTATGCAGCGGATGTCAGTGGTTCGTTGGCGTTTGGCGGTACGGTACGCCGACCGGTACTTACCGGTCAGATAGAGATGGCGAATGCGGTCATTCGACCGCAGGACGTGCCTGTAGATTTGTCAGACGGTATGATCCACTTCACCGAAGCAGATCTCCAGATGTTGGAGCAATACTTTAACATTAGGGCGAGTGTCTGGGATACAACGACGTACTCGCTTGTTGATGCACTTGCCATGGATCTATCTATCGGTATTCCCGGAACTGTACGCCTGCACAGCTTGCAAAACCCGGAAATGAATGTACTACTGAGCGGATCGGTCGCGCTGTACAAGGAGCCTTACCAGGAGCAGGAGCTTCAGGGTACGGTGAGTATTGTGCCGGAGCTCAGTTACCTGCGACAGTTTGGGAGGCGCTTCGATATTCGTCGAGGTCGGGTGACGTTTGCCGGACCGGCAACGAATCCGTTTTTTGATCTGCAGGCGGTATTGGATATTCCAAATCGGAGTGGACAGGATACACCTGTAACGATTCTTCTGGATGCGGCTGGCCGATTACAGGAACCGGGGTCCTTGGTACTTGAACTGCGCAGTGAACCTGTACAGCTGGATCGTGCGGACATGATTTCTTATATGGCAACAGGACGTCCGGCGGCTGATGCATTTCAATTGGGTGGAGGTAGTGCACTGCAGAGCGGCGGAGATCTAGCGCTGCGTCAGTTATCAAGTCTGGTCGCGGGTGCAGCAGGGGCGGGATTGGGACTTGATGTCGTACAAATTGACACGGAAGCCGCAGGCGGGGTGACTGTAACCGCAGGTAAGTATGTGTCCCGTAAACTGTTTGCATCCGTAAAATGGCCTATCACAAAAGAGTCGACTACTACAAGAACTACGGTTGAAAGCAACAAGGAATTGGTCATTGAGTACGCGCTGTACTCGTGGCTTCTGGCCCGCATGCGTGGTGATGCCGGGGCTGTAGGGCTTAGTCTATTGTACCAGTACACCTGGTAGATGCGCTTTATAACAAATACGCTTGAGCAGGTTGGTGACATCGCGGCGTTCGCAGGAACGTTTTTTGGACAGTTGTTTCAGCGGCCTTTTGAGGGGCGGGAGCTGATCAGGCAGATGGATGAGACTGGCGCGAAGAGTCTCGTTCTGGTGTTGGTCACAGGTTGCTCGATTGGGATTGTGCTTTCCATGCAAAGCCGTGGAACATTGGCACGATTCGGGGCGGAAGCAGTGCTTCCCAGCATGTTGGCGTTATCAGTGGTTAAAGAGATCGGTCCAGTGATCACCTCATTGGTCCTTGCAGGGCGCCTAGGAGCCGGAATAGCTGCTGAGCTGGGATCCATGCGTGTAACTGAGCAGATCGATGCACTGGAGGTAGCTGCACTGCAGCCCTTCAAGTATCTCGTCGTTACCCGAGTTCTGGCCTGTATGGTGATGTTCCCGCTCTTGACCATTGCTTGTGACATTGTAGCACTCCTTGGTGGATATGCGGAATCGTTACTGTCAAGTGATCTGGACTATCGATTGTTTATGGATCAAGCATTTTCGAGTTTGCGGCTATCAGATGTGATTTTTTCCACCGCGAAGACGAGTGTTTTCGGGTTTCTGGTTTCTATTGTGGGTTGTTTCTCTGGGTATTACGTCCGTGGGGGTACACGCGAAGTTGGGCAAGCCGCCATGCGCGCGGTAGTCATTGGATCGCTTCTTGTACTTGTGGCAGATGTTCTGATGGTTCGTCTCTCGCTCATTCTATTCGGAGGCTGACATGTCAGTGCCCCCAGCGGAAATCATCGTTAAGGATCTCCATAAGGCATTTGGAGATCGGAAGATTTTGCGAGGTGTGTCCGTGAGCGCTGAGCGCGGCAGCACGGTGGCAGTTATGGGAGGTTCCGGTACGGGGAAGAGCGTCCTACTCAAGCATTTGGTTGGTCTGATTGAACCGGACGCCGGAGAGATTTGGGTACAAGGGAAACGGGTAGATCAACTGAACATGTCCGATCTTAACGTGCTGCGGCTCCGGATCGGATACCTCTTTCAGGGAGGGGCGCTGTTCGACTCAATGACGGTAGAAGAGAATCTTGACTTTGTTCTACGACGGCATAGCGAACTGCCAGTCCAGGAGCGAACAGAGCAGATTCATGAGGCTATCGCATGGGTAAACCTGCCCCATGCAGCCAAACAGTATCCGGCCGAGTTGTCAGGTGGTCAAAAGAAACGAATCGCGTTGGCCCGTGCGATCATCCTGCGCCCAAATATCCTGTTATGTGATGAACCCACAACTGGACTGGATCCTGCAAGTGTTCGGACCGTGTCCAACCTGATCATGCGACTGAAAGCTGAACGCGGAATCACGACGGTAGCGATCACGCACGACCTGCTGTGTGCAGAAATCATTGCTGATCATGCAGTATTTCTATACCGGGGGCAAGCTCTCGCCGAGGGTACGTTAAATGAATTGCGTTCGAGCGAGCATCCCGAACTGCGTGCATTTTTCGGATGATTCCTGAAATAAACCGAGGATGATTATCTCTATGAGGGGGATTTCGATATTTTTGTTCGGTGGTTTATGGAAGTATTGCCGGTCTAGTATGGGAGACTGTATGATTATTATGAACTCGGGAACAGATTCGGAGATATCATGGACAGCAGCTTACAGAGACGACGAGATGCTTTGGCGGTTGCGGTGCAACATTGAAGGTCCGTCATCTTTTCATTACGACACAACAAACGTATAGATGTCCAGTAGAGCACGCGTTGGTCTCGTTGTAATCATTTGTCTGGGGCTTTTTGCGGCGGTTTTGCTTATTGTAGGCAGCCGGACATTGTTGTTCAGTGATCGGTTCCTGGTTCGGTCACAGTTTAATTCTGTCGCAGGGCTAAGTGCAGGAGCTGACGTTCAGTTCCAAGGAGTGAGTGTAGGGGCAGTTCAGAGCGTAGCATTACCCAGTGAGCCTGGCGGAATGATTGAAGTGACTATGGGTATCCGAACAAGGGCTCGTTCGGTCATGCACCGGGATACGCAAGCTCAAATCAAGACGCAGGGGCTTTTGGGAAGTATGATCGTAGTGCTGGTTAATCCCCCGCGGACAGATACTTCACCTCTGCTCCTCGAGAGTGGTGACATGATTGTTGGTGTTGATCCTTTCGATTTATTCGAAATAACCGACAAGGCACTGGCTTCTGTACTGCGCTTCGAGCAATCGGCCACATCCTTCGAAACTATTATGGATGATATTCGAGCCGGGGAGGGCACGCTGGGTAAACTGGTCTATGATCCGGAGTTGTATAACAGTATGGTTGCTACTGCCCAGGAGACCGAACGCCTGATGGCCAACCTGGGTGATAACGCGGAAGCATTGGTAGCACTCGCCACTCAGGCTACTGAGGGTGTAGAATCAATTCTGGGCAAACTTGATGAGGGGGAGGGTACGTTTGCTCAGCTCCTGAATGAGCCAGATCTGTATCAATCTGCGCAGTCCACAGCGGATACATTGCAGCAGATTATAAGCGGGTTAGGTAGGATCACAGCGCGTGTCGGGGTTATGGCTGATTGGGCTTCTCTTGGAGCTTTCAGGTTCGCGGAACTCATGGAGGCCAGTAAACATAATTGGCTGTTCAAACGCTACTTCGAGGAGCGTGGATTCATGGAGCAGGCGCCGTTCGAGGTACGAGAACGGGCAATCGCGGAAAGTTTTCAGGCATTGGAGGCCAGAGAGCTGGAGCTCCTAGCCCTGGAAGTGCAGCTCAAACGCCAGGAAGCGAGACTTGACTCACTCCAGCAGCAACTTGATCAGTAAACGTGGTTCACGATATCACTTACTCAGCTCAAGCACGCTGGTGTCCCAGTCGCTCGCTGCTGGGACGTCTTTTCCTACATAGGATTGATAACCAGCGACAGGCTGAGGCTTGGTACATCATTGCCATATCAACCATCATCGTAGTGGTGGTTATGGTGCAGTTCATGAGCTGGAGTTTGCTGGCAGCAGAGATTACTGCAAATCCCGCAATGGCCATGTGGTATTGGGCCGGACAGTTAGCAGTTGGTAGCCTGATTCTTATTGGTGGATTTCTGGGTTATTGTCCACAAGTCAGTGTTGCTGTGACGGAATATTTGCTTCGAGTTCGTCAGGGGAAACAGTCATTCGAGATTAACCTTGCGTGTCTGACAGGTTGTCGGATCGTGCCTGCGCTGCATTATTATCGTCATTGGCGGCGGAAGGGAAACATAAAGCATTTCATGGCGCATATTCCGTCTGATGTATTATTGATTTTTTATGGACAGGACTGCATAGCAATCGGTATTGATTCTGATGCACACTCAGCCTTGTTTGTTGCCTTGAATAAGCCTGATTCTGTTGAGATCATAGCGTCCGATGTTGTTTGAAGTCTCGCATGAATCCGAGGGTGCACGGGCAGGCAAACTGGTGACGGGACGTGGTGAGATACAAACGCCCGTGTTTATGCCCGTAGGGACGGCAGGAACCGTGAAAGGTTTGTCTCCGCGTGAACTGAAACGGGACTTGGGTGCGCAAATTATTCTCGGGAATACCTATCACCTCTATTTGCGGCCCGGTGCTGAGTGCCTGAAGAGAGCGGGCGGACTGCACAAGTTTATGGCCTGGGACCGTCCGATTCTTACTGATTCCGGGGGATATCAGGTTTATTCCTTAGCAAACCGCTGCAAGATTACCGACGAGGGTGCTACATTTCAGAGTCACATTGACGGATCCAGACACCTTTTTACGCCGGAAAGTGTGGTAGACTTTCAGCGGATACTGGGGTCCGATATAATGATGGTACTGGATGAATGTCCCCCGGCGGGGGTCAGCTGGTCAAGAGCACGGGGAGCCAACCGGCGAACGGCTGACTGGGCTCTGCGAAGCATGGCACAGTATAAGGCAACCCGTTCATTGTACGGAGGCAATCAGTTACTCTTTGCAATAGTACAGGGAAGTACGTTTGCAGATCTGCGGCGCGAGTCCGCAGAGGAGCTCGTGGCTATGGATTTTCCGGGCTATGCAATTGGAGGACTCTCGGTTGGGGAGGAATCGGAAGCACTCTATTCGATGGTCGGCGTTACTTGCGAACTGCTTCCGCCCAATAAACCTCGTTACCTGATGGGAGTGGGTACGCCGACAAACCTGTTGGAAACTATTGGTCGTGGTGTAGATATGTTCGATTGCGTGATGCCTACACGTAACGGACGCAATGGTATGCTGTTTACCACGCATGGTGTGATAAACATCCGTAATCATAAGTGGGCTAATGATTGTACTGTCTTAGACAGTGGGCTGGATGCTTATGTGAGCCAAACCTTTACGCGTGCTTATGTGCGGCATCTGTTCCAGTGCAATGAAATCCTAGGGCTACAAATCTCTGCTATGCAAAATTTAGCTTTGTATGCATGGCTGATGCGCAGTGCGCGGCTGGCAATCCAAGAGGACCGTTATGCCGATTTCGCAAGGACCATGAGTGAGCAACTAAGTCGTCGACTATAGAGTTTGTCGGGTAGGTGAGGGGCATAAAACGGGGGTATTCGCCTGAGTACTCGCTCTCTGTCGTCATACACAGTGCTGAAAATATGCTCTGGATGTTTTTGAAGAAAATGGATTCACTTCCCCGAACTAGAGTATCGGTGGGACCAATAGAAAATCTCGGATGGCAAATTGATTGATCCAGGGAAGGTGGCAGTGTACCAGTCGGCTCAATCGGTCGGTTATGAGTGGTCAACCCTATGAATCAACATCAATCTGCGCTACAGTTAGTGATGAGCAGCGCATCCGGCTTATCACACTTGATCCTATCAACCCTCCTGAAAGATTTGAATTGGGGAAGTGATATATCTTACTCACATGTCTGGTGTAGCACAGATAAGCAAGAAAACCGTAGGAGTCGGGAGTCAGATAGCCGTAAACATTTCGCTTCTTGCCTACCACCTGAAACTCGAAATAAGGCCCAAGAATTATAAGCTCAAGGCTGACCCGTTTCCGACATCCTCCCCGGACGGGAAGCTGAAGATGCACATTGCAGAGATCAGGAACCCGATTGATGTGAGTAAATGCTCTCACCCGGGCGAACCCGGCGAGTGTTGCCCGGTACGCTGACCAAATGCTTCCGGTCTTTTCGGGCGGCTGGTTAGTACACGTTGTTGATCTGAGTTGTGAAACTGTACTGACGTGCTGTTATCATTCAAGCTTGCCGATGATGTCTCAGGTTGAGGGGTGATGCAGTGATACCGAAGGGCCTGCTCACCGGAAACAGAGGTTGCCATGCAGTGAGGATGCCTGTCCCGTAACTCAGAATACTGAGTTTATTCGCAATTCCAAGGTAGGCAGCTAATCAGAGATTGTAAATCGAACGAGATCAATTCGGTTTCGTGAAGCCTTGAGGATTTCAACTCGGAATTTTCCCAGCGTGAGACGGTCATTCTCGGAGGGAATAGCCCCCCTCTGATCAAGGATAAATCCAGCTATAGTTTCGTAGTCACCAGTGGGTAGATCTAAGTCGAACCGCTCGTTCACTTCGTCAATTTCCGCCCTTCCACTGAACAGGTAATTGCGCGGGGCAACTTCGTTCATCATCACGTCTTCTGTATCGAACTCATCTTGAATATCACCGAAGAGCTCTTCCAGGAGATCTTCGCGCGTGATGAGACCGGCTGTTCCTCCATATTCGTCAATGACAATGACAATCGAACGACGGCTGTCTCTGAATTCCCTCAGGAGTTCTTTCGCAGGTTTTGACTCTGGAACAAACCGGGGCGGTCGCACGACTTCCAGCAATGTTTTTGGGGTATCGAAGAGATCGTAGGCAAAGGCGATACCAACAATGGTATCAATATTATCCCGGTAGACGGGCACTTTTGAGTAACCACTTTCAACACATAGCTGCCGAAAATCTTCGAGAGAGGTATCCTCGGAAATCGCTATAATTTCGGTCCGTGGAGTCATACATACTTTGGCACGCTTGGCATGCAGGCCAAAGACATTCGTCAGCATTTCTGTTTCTTCAGCATCCAGTGCCAAGGATCCGCGCTCAACATTTTCTTCAATCATTTGCTCAAACGTACGACGGGAAAATTGAGCAAAATGATTTGGTCCGTTACCAAATCCCTTGAGGAGAAGCTGTGAAGTCCAACCTACCAGTAGAATGAGGGGAAGGAGTAGTACATATGTTATGGTCAGCGGGATTATGAGGAAAAACACGGCCCTGTTCGCAGTTTCTCGCATGAGCGTTTTGGGCAGTATTTCGCCAATGAGCAAGACGATGACCGCAGCAATCAATGTCTGAACGATCACCTGTGTTGTTTCGGTGGTTATGTACTGGGACAGGGGCTCGGCCAGGACGAGGGCCAGGCCGGTAGAAAAGACAACCAGAGCGATATTATTGCCGACCAGAGTGGTTGTCAGCAATTTTTCGGGTGATTCGAAGAAGGTAACAACCAGGCGCCCCAGGATTCCGCGCCGGCGCGCACGCATTTCAACACGCAGTCGGTTTGCTGCGACGAACGCGATTTCTGTACCGGAAAAAAACGCGCTGAGAAAAAGTGTGGTGATTATTACGGTAAGTGCCATGCACGAAGCAGGAGATCAAACACGGGAGCTTGATCGCAATCCCAGTGTGTTCCTTATGCCTTCGTTGTCTTCTGGTCCGAACACCGACTCCATTTGAGAGATTGTTGCCTCTGTTTCTTCAACTTCACTCAGAAGAAGATCAAGTTGATAGGTAATCTCTTCCGGATTTTTCAGGGTGAGCGATTGCTCGTGGATGTATTTGACGACATCCTCAATGGTAGCAACTTGGGCTTCGATCATTTCCAGTTGCTCTTTGCTTTGCCTGAACCGATCAAGACGTTGTTCTAGGATCTTCATTCTCTTGAGCTTGATATTACGAATCGGTTCAGAGGCATGCTTTAGCTCTGCTTCAAGCGCAGCGATAGCAGTGGCGATCTCCTGTTCGTGCTTGCGCTGCCCGAAGCTGATATAGCGTTCTTGCTGAAACATGAGCTTAAGACAGGATCTCATGAGCCCTTTGACCTTATCGGTATGACTTTCGAGTAAACCTTGAGATGCAAAACTGAACTTACGGTAGCTGGCCCGTAACTCTTTTTCCAGGTTTCTCAGGCGAATGTATCGGCGTTGATTGGTCCGGTTAAGTTGCCGGTACATTTCCTCCTCGGTAGGCGGTTTAGCCCTAAGCTTGGCGTACTTGGCTCGGATGATATTACGAAAGCGTTTCTGGCGGGGGATGTAGCCCAAAAGCAGTAATTCAAATGCAATAGTGAGCGTCAGAAGTGATTGAAAGAGGATATTACTCAATCCGCCACCCATGGAGAGCACATCTCCCAGAAGCCCAAACCCCAACGCAACTCCCATCCCGGCGGTGAGGAACGTTAGGTTCCATGGATGCAGGAATACCTCCCGGGTATAATTGATCTCTTTGTCCTTCATGCGTCCTTGTCGGAGCGATTAGGTTCCAAGGCGGAACCAATTGTTTTGGTTACGGGGGCCGGGGATTGTTTGGAGGATTGCGGAGCAACAGGGGGCTCTTCGATCGTCGGGGACTGGTTTTCCAAGGCTATTTCCAAGCGGGCCTCGTTCAGTGCCGTCTCGGCATCAAGACGTGCAGTGAATTCATCCACGGTATCACCTGCATTCTCCAGTGCACCAACCATGTTCAGCAACGCCTGGTCAGCTGCCTGTTGATTTCGAGCGGTTTTGACCGTTTGCAAAAACTGTTTGCGTCTGCGCAGTTCCTTTTTGTACTGTTCTTTAAGACGTGCGCGCTCTTTTTCGGGCATGATCACAATTCGCGATTACGTGAGCGGCCCAGAGTTTTATCATCTGGTTCCAAGTCATCAAGAGGAATACGGCCGCTCTCTTCCGGTTCAGATGGTTCGACAAGCCCCATTTCAAGTTTCATCTGTTCCACCAGTTCGGAAGCTCGCAGGTTTTCGGCAGCTTCATCCAGACGCATAGACTGGATATCCACCGAATCCAATGCCACTTCAATACGAGCTTCATTACGGGCCGTTTCCTGGTCCAGACGTTGAATCATTTCGTCATGTGTCTGATCAACACCGCCGACTTCAAATTGCTCCAAGGCGTCGGCTACGCTGGCTTGCCATTTGGCACGTTCGTTGGCACGCAGGGTTTCCTGAGCTTGATCGATCTTACGCTGGCGCTCACGCATGAAGGCTTTCTTAACCTGTTGTGCCTTTTCGTAGGCTGTTTTTGCACCAGTGAGTTGTTCCTCGCATTTGGCTAGGTTTGCCTGGGCTGTTTCAAATCGAATCGCGTGCTGCTGCGCCAAGTCGTCGCGACCGCCTTGGATAGCCGACTTGATTTTAGATCTCAAAACCTGAACCTCTCCACCGAGGCGCTTGACTTCCTTCTGGAGTAAAATCACATTGGCCTTTACGGTTGCAATGTTTTCGTTCATCTTCGGAACTTGATCGTTCAGTTCACGAATATTTTGCTCCAGAATGAGCTTAGGGTTCTCTATGGAGGAGATCGCTCCTCCAAAAATTGAGCGAACGGCGCGCTTAAAACGGGTCCAGAGGGACATATTACAGGCAGATTGGGTTAAATCGTAAGATAGCTATTTCAGTTCTGTAGAGTTAACGAGAAAAGGATTCCAAAAGATGCGTTACGCGGCAGAATCCCACCCATCCACAGTGAGGCGATCTATAAGGACCTGTGGTTTCTTGACTGGACTCTCTGAGAATGTGTACGCATCCGCGACATTCCGTATAAATCGTTCAGTTTGATCAATCTTGCGTGTATAAAAACTTGCCAAAGGGGCACCAGGTTGAACTCTGTCTCCCGGGCGAAGGTGCAGCACGATGCCTGCCTCGGGATCTACGGAATCCGTCATAACCAGCCTACCGGTTCCCATCTCATTAGAGGCGTGGGCAATTTTCATAGCATCTATATCGCTCACGTACCCGCTGATATCCAGTGGGACTGTAATTACCGTTGGCTCTATACTACGCAGACGCAGCGTGGGATCGTAAATCACCGAAGAATCACCACCCTGTTTAGTCACGAGTTTGGCAAAAACATCGAGTGCACGCCCCGAATCAACAGCTGCCTGTGCACGCGCCTGACCTTCCTCGGCGGAATCGGCCAGACCAGCGAGCACGATCATCTCACTGCACAGTGCAAGGGACAGTTCCATTACATCCTCAGGGCCTTCGCCATGCAGACATCGGATAGCTTCTTCGACTTCAAGCCAATTCCCGACGGCTCGCCCCAGAGGAACATCCATATTGGTGACCCAGGCAATGGTATTCATCCCTAGACGCTCTCCTACATGTACCAGATTTTCTGCAAGCTCTCGTGCAGTCTCAGGGGTTTTCATAAAGGCGCCGCGTCCGAGTTTTACATCCAACACTAACCCGTCCAAACCTTCCGCCAACTTTTTACTCAAGATGGAAGCCGTGATGAACGGGATAAAATCCACACTTGCCGTTACGTCGCGCAACGCATATAACAGGCGATCGGCGGGTGCAATTTCCTTAGTCGGGCCAATAATGGCAATTCCCGTTTCACGCACTTGATTGTAAACTTCTGTCAAATTCAACCTTGTACGAAAGCCAGGAATAGAATCCAGTTTATCCAGTGTTCCACCCGTGTGCCCTAGACCACGACCCGCCATCATTGGTACACAAACACCGCAGGCACGGGCTATTGGAGCAAGTACAAGTGAAATTTTATCTCCGACTCCCCCTGTTGAGTGCTTATCAACTACCAGATTGGAAACCGCAGTGAAGTCCAGAATCCTGCCCGAGTTAAGCATGCACTCGGTGAGGGCAATAGTTTCTTTCAAAGTTAGCCCGCGCAACTGGGAAGCCATCAGAAACGCAGCCATCTGATAATCAGGCACACGTCCCGCTGTATATTCGTCAATGAGATATTGGATATCCTCGCGTGGAAGCTCACCGCCGTCGCGCTTATGTGTTATTATTCTAATTGCTTCCATGCTTCATAATACACAAAAGGCGGACCGCTCTACTACCGGTCCGCCTAAAAACCCATTGAGCAGATTTGGACTAAGACTGTTTGTCGGTGTATGTCTTGCTGTATCTACGGCGGAATTTCTCAACACGTCCTGCCGTGTCTACGTACTGTCTGCGTCCGGTATAAAACGGATGATTGGTACTGTCAACTTCCGAAACATACCGATCAACTCGCATGGTTGATCGAGTTTCAAACTCCGTACCGTCTGCCAGACGCACCGTGAGGGGACGGTAATCCGGGTGGATATCCTTTTTCATGTTGTTGGTAACACCAATTGTACTGTTATATTCAAGCGGTCCGTTCAATTGTTTTGCTGTGCCTTGGTTCCGTCTGACAACAGGGTTTGGGTGTGTGCGATTGTGTCTCGGAGCATGGCAGCTTTTTCAAATTCCATATTTTCGGCAGCCTCAAGCATTTCAGTTTTCATCTGCTCAATCAGTTGACGCTTCTCGCTGTTGCTGAGCAGTTTAAGCAAAGGATCTTCCAGCTGTTCGGGCATACCGGGAATTTCTACGGGCTGCAGAAGTGGGGTTTGCCCCTCTGGTTTGCGCTCTTCTGCGACCACTGTACCGCGCAGCACCTCACTGCGATCCTTGTATACTGTTTGTGGGGTAATGCCGTGTTTTTTGTTGTAGGCCAGCTGTTTGCTTCTTCGGCGTGTTGATTCGTCAAGCATTCGTTGCATGCTGCCGGTTACTTTGTCGGCATACAGGATGATTTTGCTGTTTACGTTTCTTGCAGCGCGGCCTGCGGTCTGGATCAATGCACGGTCGCTCCGTAAGAATCCCTCCTTATCTGCATCTATGATGGCAACTAGGGATACCTCCGGCAGATCAAGCCCTTCGCGTAGCAAGTTAACGCCGACAAGGACATCATAAGTTCCGAGTCGAAGATCACGCAGCAGTTCGACTCTTGTTAAGGCATCTATATCTGAGTGCAGATAACGCGCCCGGATGCCAAATGAATCCAGATAGTCAGTCAAATCTTCTGCCATACGTTTTGTTAGGGTCGTGACCAGGGTACGTTCATTGCGCCGATTTACCACACGAATTTCTTCCAGCAAATCGTCGATCTGATTCTTGCTTGGTCGCACCAGTACAGGAGGATCGGGGATTCCGGTGGGGCGAATGACCTGTTCGGCAAATTCTCCTTCTGACTTTTCCAGTTCGTAGTCGCTTGGGGTTGCGCTCATGTAGATAGTATGCCACTGACGTTTTTCGTACTCTCCGAAAGTCATCGGACGATTATCGAGGGCAGAAGGCAGTCGAAAACCGTGTTCTACAAGCGCAAGTTTTCGCGCGCGATCCCCGTTGTACATAGCACGTACCTGGGGAATAGTTGCATGACTCTCGTCAACTACCAGAAGGAAATCGTCCGGAAAGTAGTCCATGAGACAATAGGGGCGCTGCCCTTCCGGTAATCCGGTCATATGGCGGCTATAATTCTCGATACCTGAGCAATAACCAAGCTCACGAATCATTTCAAGATCGAATCGAGTGCGTTGCTCCAGCCGTTGTGCTTCCAGCATCTTTCCGTTTTTCCGGAGCACAGCCAAACGCCAGTTAAGTTCTTCCTCAATAGTTGTCATTGCACGATCAATTTTCTCCCGAGGGGTCACGAAAATCCGTGCTGGATATATGGTCAGTGCGATATCTTCTTGGTTCAGCGTTGCTCCTGTAAGAGGGTCAATGGAGGTTATGAGCTCAACCTCGTCCCCCCAGAAAGTTATACGATAGGCGCAATTTTCCATGTAGGATGGATAAACATCCACAATATCTCCACGCACTCGAAATGTCCCGGGCTGCAGTTCAGTATCGTTGCGTCGATAAAAGATGCTGATAAGTTGTAGCAGCAGATCACTCCTTTCTATCGACTGCCCAGGTGAGAGCTGTACGATTTGAGATTTGTACTCTTCCGGCGAACCAAGACCATATATGCAAGACACACTGGCAACCACAATAACATCGGAGCGGCCGGATACCAAAGCACTTGTGGCCCTCAGGCGAAGTCGATCAATACGCTCATTGATAGACAAATCCTTTTCGATATAGGTATCGCTCTGGACGATATAGGCTTCCGGCTGATAGTAGTCGTAGTAGGAGATAAAGAATTCAACAGCATTTTCTGGAAAAAACTGTCGAAATTCTGCGTAAAGCTGTGCAGCCAAGGTTTTATTGTGGCTCATGACAAGCGTTGGCTTGCCGACGTTCTGGATTACATTGCTGATGGTAAAAGTTTTACCGGATCCTGTTACGCCAAGTAGAGTTTGGTGCTTTTTCCCATTGAACAAACCTTCGGTCAAGGTTTCAATGGCTCCCGGCTGATCACCGAATGGTTCGAAGGGGGCTTGTAATTCGAATTTGCGCTGGGAAAACGGGCTGGGCATTGGCTGATTACAGCAGAGTCGAATAGAATGTCATCAAGCTAAGATACTTGCGTATATTTAGTGCATACTGTTTCTGGACTAGTCTCACAGACATAGAATCGAACAAATGAGTCACCGTTTTTTTGTCGCCGCGTTATTTGTGTTTTCTACACTTCAGGCCAGTGGACAAACACTCCAATGGGAAGACTATTCACCTGTTTCGACGCTTGTGGTTGAAGAGAACCCCCTAACACGTGCCAAATACCGTTTTGTAGATGCTCATGCGCACCAGTGGAGGATTGGTACTGCGTCGGCGGAAGAAATCAAAGCAATGGTTGCAGATATGGATGCTTTGAATCTGGTGACCATGGTCAATCTCAGTGGAGGCAGTGGAGAGGAACTCCTGCAAAAAGTCCAGAACACGAATGCGCACGCACCTGGTAGGTTTGTGCATTATGCAAACATTGATTTTTCTCGGGTCAGCGAAACCGGATTTGGTGAATCTGCTGCCAGACAACTCGAGATAGATGTCCAAAATGGTGCGGCCGGACTCAAAATATTTAAGAACCTGGGAATGACCGTGGTCGATGTGGACGGTGCCCGTGTGCCTGCTGATGACCCGAGGTTGGATCCAATTTGGGCAAAGTGTGGTGAACTAGGCATCCCCGTTTTGATTCACATTGCGGATCCAGCACCATTCTGGTTTCCGCACGACAGATACAATGAACGTTGGTTTGAGCTAAAGGAGCGTCCCGGACGAAAGCAGGAGGGAGATCCGACCTGGGAGCTAATGATAGAGGAACAGTGGAACATATTTAAGAAGCATCCAGAGACAGTTTTCCTTAATGCGCATTTGGGTTGGTTTGGTAACAACCTGCAGGAGCTAGGCAAACGACTTGACGCGCATCCCAATGTATACACGGAACTGGGGGCTGTTGTGGGAGAGCTTGGTCGGCAACCGCACACTGCCCGGCAGTGGTTAATCGACTACCAGGATCGTGTACTCATGGGCAAAGATTCCTGGAATCCATCAGAATATCATACCTATTTCCGCATTTTTGAAACGGCGGATGAGTTTTTCCCTTATTACCGGAAGCGCCATGCCTGGTGGACGATGTATGGCTTGGACTTACCTGACGAAGTGTTGCGGAAGGTTTATTACAAGAATGCGCTCAAAATTATTCCGGCAATTGATGAGACGCTCTACGAGGCTGATTGGAATGTAGCTCACATTCCAGAGGAAGAGCCTCGTCTAAGCCCGCTGCAGTTGGCACGTACACAAGTTGGAGATGCCTATGTAAAAGTGCACTACAGCTCACCACGCAAGCGGGGACGTGAGATATTCGGAGACTTGGTTCCGTATGGAGAGCTTTGGCGTACGGCAGCCAACGAAGCAACCGAGATCACCTTTACAGCAGATGTTCGCGTTGGAGCCCAGGTATTGCCGGCAGGCACGTATTCGCTTTTCAGTATTCCTGATCAGACACAATGGACGCTTATTTTCAACAGTGGTTTGGGACAGAACGGTACAGGACAGTATGATGAAGGGGAAGATATTATGCGTATTGTGGTTCCCGTGACTGAACTGGACGTAATTCGAGAAGCGTTCACAATATCCTTCGAGGAGCAGGAACTTGGTGTCAATATGATTGTTGAGTGGGACCGTGTGAGGGTGGCGTTGGGGTTGAATGCGCTTTAGGTTTGGATGTCGAACATTCCTAGATTACAAACTTGACTGTAGAGCGGTGGCCCGTTTGTACTTTTCTTAAAGACTAAGCTCGGACATGTCATTGCGGTTACTTGCCTGTACGGCCATTGCTTTTGCACTGTTTGCGGAGCCCTTGCAGGCCCAGCCATTTACGTTTTCTTCAGTAAGGCCGGTTTCCCTGAATGAGCTTGAGTATGGCCAAGTGGCGTTCTTTGATCTCAACAGGGACGGGATGCTCGACCTACTGGGAACAGGCAATTCTGCAAACCTAGTTCCATTCATACCACGAGTGTATGTAGCCCTTACTCAGGAGGCATACAATTTTGCGGATGGGAGCGAAGGATTGGTCTTTTCCGAGCAAGCCCTTGGCCAGGGACTTTGGCAGAGTTCGATGGCAGTCACCGATTTTAATCGAGATGGCTATATAGATGTTGTGGTGTCTGGACGGATTCATAATGGTGCAAATTTTGAAACACGACCACTGGAAGGTACTACGCACGTATATCGCGGCAATTCTTCTGTTTCCTTTGCACCTGTCTCGGCGGAGCTTCTCGGCGTTTACGGGGGGAGTGTTAGTGTTGCAGACATAGACGGGGATGGAGATGAAGATCTTCTCATAACAGGGCTCCGTACGCAGGAAGAAATTGCAGCAGCTCTATATCATAATAATGACGGTATTTTCGAACCGGCGCCATTCCCATTTGAACCGCTCGCGATGGGCGATGCTGAATGGGCTGATATAGACAATGACGGGGACTTGGATCTGGCACTCTCTGGAGTAACAGAAAGCGGAACTCCCAAGACCAGGATTTATCGCAACAATGGGGTTGGCACCTTCACCGAAGACACGGTGGATATGCCGGGGTTATTGTTTTCTGCAATGGACTGGGGGGATTACGACAGCGATGGTGACTTGGATTTGGCATTGAGTGGAGCACGTTATCACAGCACGAAATACTTCGAACCAGTAGTGCAAATCTGGCGCAACCAAAACGGACAGCTAAGCAATACGGGAATAGAGTTGCCTTCTGTTATGCAGGGTGATGTGGCTTGGGGAGATTACGACAGCGATGGTAATTTGGACCTGTTGCTGATTGGTGGCACTGATGTGGGTAGTGGACGCTCCGGCCGGCTATACCACAATGAAGAAGGGGTCTTAGTGCCCCGCATTGCTGTGCCTGGTGTTGCTGCATCCAATGCGGTATGGGGGGATTACGACGGAGACAATGACTTGGATCTTGTGGTTATGGGCAGCAGTGTGAATATCAATCCACTGATGAGGCTCTATCGCAATGATTCACGTGCAGTGAACAAGGTTCCTGTTGCACCAACGGGGCTGGAAGCATCTGAGGATAACGGGATTGTTACCCTTGATTGGCAGGCAGGTGCGGACGAAGAGACCGCAGCAGCTGCACTGAATTACAACATCCGGATTGGAACGGCCGCAGGCACGGATAATGTTATGGCCGCTTACAGCGATTTATCCACTGGCCAACGCTTGTATCCTACCAGGGGTAATGCAGGGACCCAAACTTTCTGGAGATTGCATAGCCTCCCGGCAGGCGACTATTACTGGAGCGTACAGGCAATTGATCACAGTTTTGTGGCCTCTTCGTGGTCGGAAGAAGGAAGCTTCAGTGTTTCAGGGGGGGGCGGTAAGTTGACCTCTGTTCAGGATGTAGTTCCTTTGTCGACTACTCTGGATGTTGGATATCCCAACCCTTTCAATGAACGGGTGACCATCCCATTTTCTCTGGGTGACCAATCAAACGTCGAAATTTCGGTATACAATGTTCTCGGTAGCCTCGTGCGGCGTCTGGTGAATGATTCTTTGGAGCCAGGAAACCATCAAGTGCAGTGGACCGGGACAGATGAACGTAATATGCCGGTTGCCCCAGGATTATACATGGTACGCATGAATACCGGGACTGCGCAACACGTACAACATCTAACCCTGATTAGATAAGCGACTATATAATATGCCCCTCGCAGGGCCACTGTAATGTTCAAGTTGGCTGCTAGTTTGATCGCTATAGCGTTCTGTGTATCTGTGGCAGGTGCCCAGGAGGCTAGTTTATTCCAGGAGCTACTCGTAACGGATCCGGTGGGGGTACGCTATGGAGGTGCAGTATTGGGTGATTTTGATATGGATGGTGATCAGGATCTCATCATGATTGGATATGCGGATGAAGATCCGAGACCCATTTTAGGTCGTGATGCAGGTCCATTGGCCGAGTATTATGATCACGATGGAATTACGCAGGTTGAGGTCCCTAATTCGGTCGGGGAGACCGAGTTTGTGGATGCGGTTGCGTTCACGCGGTCAAGTACAGTAGGGCAGGAGTTGATCGGCCTGTGGCATAGTGCGATTGCTGTTGGTGATTTTGATTTGAATGGCACATTGGACATAGCCACACTTGGTCTTGACAGGAATGATGTTGCTAGACTTTATGTGTACAGCTACTCCCTAGAACAGGGGCTCCTTGATCTTTCATATGAACTGGAGGGTCTCTACTCAGGTGATTTGGGTTGGGGAGATTTTGATAATGATGGGGATATTGACCTTGTTGCTTGTGGCCGTAATCAGGGAGGTACGCCGGAAACAGTTCATTATGAGAACACAGGTGGATTTTCAGATCGTTTTCAAGTCTCGACGAACACGTTTGTGGGTTTGGCCGAGTGTGATCTTGATATTGGAGATTACGATACGGATGGAGACTTGGATCTGGTGATAGCTGGCGTGACTGCCGAGGATGGTTTTTTGACCACGGTTTACGACAATACCGGTTCAGGCCAGTTGATGCAGGCTTCACACGTTTTCAGGTCGCGTGGATGGCAGTCCGTAGCATGGGGTGATTTTGATATGGATGGTGATCTGGATTTGGTGCAAAATGGAGCAAGAATTACGCCAGCGATTCTAGAGGGCGTTGTGACGATTTACCGCAATGAATCTGGAAATTTTGTTGAGGAGGACATATTGGAAGGAGGCTTTACAAATGATCCTACGCCAGGGCGGTACGATGGGAATGTGGACTGGGGTGATCAGGATAATTCGGGATATCCAGATTTTGTGATTACAGGTTTTGAAGGTCCGCTTTCTTCAGAGAGTACCCAGGTTTACAATGGTTCGCGAGGCGTCCGGTTTGAGAAATCTGTGCCTGACAAATTTGACGGAGGTGTGCACGGTACAGCGCTTTGGTTTGATCATGACTATGACTTAGACTTGGACTTATTTGTAATGGGAGATGCTCCGCGCGATGCGACGACTCGCGTGCGGGTGATGCAGAACACACTCTTCTTCGGGTTGGAGTCGCCGAGCCCGCCAACTGATTTGCAGGCAAAGGTTATTGGAGGTACTTCAGTTGAGCTTTCATGGGGCAGTGCAACGGACGTGCATACACCCAGCGCAGGGCTAACCTATAATTTGCGTGTTGGTACGGATCCGGGAGGCATGGATTTGGTTTCTCCACTGGCTGACCTATCTACGGGGCGGCGCTATGTGTCAAGACGAGGCAACGTTGACCATAACACGATCTGGACCTTACATGGTTTAGAACCAGGTATCACCTACTATTGGAGTGTTCAGGCGATCGATCAAACGTTTTCTGCCTCCGAATTTTCAGCAGAAGGGACCTTTGAGACACTCGATTCGGCAGCTAGATAGCCTAGGATCCAAAATGATCCAGTTCGGGTTGCCGATGGAAGGATCATGGAGGGTGTTTTATCAGGGCCTGTACTCTGTCCTTTTGATCGATAGTTCGCTGATACTGGGAATTGAGGTTTAAATCAGTGTGGTTCCAATCAACTTTGGTACGTGCGCCACGGGCATCGCTGTGGAACGGTAAGTCGTAGAATAGAGGCCTGAGTCTAACTGTTGACAGGAGTGAGCCAGCCATACGGATCATTGCCCCGCTTCACGATATCCAGGAAGGCTTCCTGCAGCTTGTGTGTGACCGGTCCTCGTTTACCCTTGCCAATTATGTGCTTGTCAACTGAGCGGATGGGAGTGATCTCGGCAGCTGTGCCTGTAAAGAACAGTTCATCTGCGATGTAGAGTACCTCTCGTGGAATACTGCCCTCCTTTACGGTAATTCCTGCGTCCTTGGCCATTTGGATCACGGATGAACGCGTAATTCCAGGCAGAATCGAAAGATTTGTAGATGGTGTGTAAATCGTTCCATCCCGTACGATGAATAAATTTTCTCCGCTCCCCTCCGCTAGGTAGCCGTCGGTAGTCAACATGATTCCCTCCTTGTAACCATTAACCACGGCATCCATCTTGACCAAGCTTGCGTTGATATAATTGCCACCTGCCTTGGCAAGCGAAGGTAGCGTGTTGGGAGCGAAACGGTTCCACGAAGCCACATGCACGTCGATGCCGTTTTCAAGTGCATCAGGTCCTAAATAAGGTCCCCATTCAAAGACTGCAATTACCGTTTCAACAGGATTATTCAAAGGATTTACCCCCATGGCTCCCACCCCGCGAAATGCTATCGGTCGGATGTAGCTGGAACTTAAACCACTCCGGCAGACCGTTTGGATAGCGGCACGCTCAAGTGCTGCCTGGTCATAGGGCAGTTGCATTCGGTAAATAACAGCCGAGTCCACCATACGACGCATATGCTCGCTGAGACGGAATATAGCAGTACCCTTTTTCTCCGTATGGTAGGAACGGATACCTTCGAACACGCTCGATCCGTAATGCACTACATGTGAAAGTACGTGGATTTTCGCGTCCTCGAAGGGGACGAATTTACCATTAAACCAGATATCATGCTCCATTGTGATCCCAGATTTAGGAATGCGCCTAGTACTAATGTAGACCTAGTTATGTCCCGAAAAATTACGTGTGACGAATTAGATTCTTGATTTTATCATGGGGGTGCCGGTTGATTACGCTTCATGGGCCTATCATCAAACCGGGAAAATTCTAGCAAGATGCTTGCATCGTGAGCCCCCAAAATAGTGCCTAAGATAGCAATGGTTTAACTTGTTGTGCCTATTGTCTCGCACTGTATTGCAGTAAAGTGCAACACAATCGAAAGAAAGGGCAAGTATTCGCTTGAAAACTCCAGAAACTCGTCCACTATAGTCAAGCATGGTCTCCCGGTTGGGATTTGGATACGGAGTCTGATGCTTGGGCCTGATTCCTCAAACGAGTATCCTCAAAGTAGTCTGGATGGTTTATGCAGGAAGGAGGTAAAAGAAAGATTCCATTTGTTGCTGTTTGGTTTTTCTTGGGGCTCTCACCTGCACTGATGTTGAATACGCGCCATCAGATTTTTATAAATCCAACACAGACGGGGGGAGAATGGTGTGGGCTCAGTTGTGTTTGCACACAAAACTACCGAGGGTTGGGAAGCACTGCTTTCAGGAATGATCCGGGGCGGTTGGATCATTACTGGTTCATGGCCAATTGCGACTGAAAGTCCATCGCGCCTGCGTGCACGAGAATCTGCTGCACTCGCTACCAGTGTTCACCTTATTTGTCGTCCGAAGCCGAAGGATGTGCCTACTGGAGACTGGGCAGGTGTATTGCGCGAGCTGCCCGAGCGAGTTCGTAGGTGGATGGAGCGCCTCCAAGGAGAAGGGGTCCGGGGCGCTGATCTGGTTTTTGCCTGTGTTGGTCCAGCCCTAGAAATCTTTAGTCGTCATCGTGCAGTAGAGGCCGCAGAAGGCCGCGAAATCCCTCTGTCGGAATATCTGAGAAAGGTCTGGGAAGTTGTGGGGCGTACGGCGTTAGAGGAAGTTCTCCGCACTACCGGATCTCATGTTGGTAATAATCTCACAGGTGCACTGGAAGAAGATGCTCGTCTAACTGCATTATTCCTCTGGACTCTCCAGAGTACGAGGACTACCAAAAACGATGCGGCGGAGGAAAATGCAGAAATCCTGGGTAAGACGAAAACCAAGGGATTCAGTCTTCCATTTGATGTTGTTCGTCGTTTTGCTCAACCCATGGGGATAGATCTGGATACTTGGAGTGGTAGTATCATCTCCCAACAAAAAGGCGTGTTGCGTTTATTGCCGGTGACAGATAGGATCAAAGACCTTTTTGGCGAAGATGGGGCAAGTTCAGCGGCGGAATGGATTCACATAGATTCTCAAAAGAATATCCAAGGAGAACTTTTTGCAGAGCAAAACACTGAAACAACTCCAAAAAGAACTCGCAAAAGAAAAAGGATCTTAGGAGATGATGTGGAATTTGAAGCCACTAACGTTACGGCATTGGATCGTGTGCATGCAGCGATGCTATTTCAGGCCGGTGCCCATGCGAGTGCACTGCGAAAATTGATTGAGGCGGAACTTAGTCGTGGTCCAGAGTTTTTGCGTTTAGCCAACGCGTTGTCGGCACTGTACCCAAGGGAGAGCCAGGAAAAACGGTTGTTGGATGCGATGTTACTGGCAGTACCTCGGTAAAACAGAACCTTGATGAAAGAGATAACACTAAAAAACTTTCGATGCTTTCACACGGAGCAGAAAGCCCGTCTTGCGCCGTTAACATTACTCGTAGGTGAAAACAATACTGGTAAGACTTCTCTCTTAGCCATGATTCGGGCGTTGTGGGACTGCGTGCATGGTCACACCCTTCCAAATTTCAAAGCCTCCCCTTTTGATTTGGGTAGTTTTGAAGAGATGGTGCATCAACAAAGTGAGAGGAGTAAGCCAGCATCCGCGTTTGAGATAAACGTCCAAATTGATCAGGGTTCTCAAGCAGAGTTCGTATTCAAGAAAGTGGGAACGATACCCATGCCAGTGTATATCCGCCTGATTGAAAATGGCAATTGGATAGAAGAATACCGCGATAGTGAGTCGAATAATAAGATCCGGGTTGGAACTCCTGAGGGGACTTGGGAACTACCGCTATCTGATACCCTCCGAGGTAGTTCATTGCTTGAGTCAAGGCGGTTTATACCATTTTTTTTATTAGCAAGATTTTCCGATGAAGATGAGGAAGACAGGCATCCCATTCCCGTAAATGAGTCACCTGCCTTCTCAAAGGAAGTTTTGGATTCAATCAGAAGAATCAGGTTGATGGATTATGATTATGCTCATGACCTAGATCGAAGACGACCATTCGCAAGCTCACCGGTTCGTTCCGCTCCAAAACGTGCTTGCAATCCGGCTACTACAAAACCGGATCCAGAAGGAGACTATATCCCGATGATGTTTGCCAATTTAGCCATTGATAATCCAGATGAATGGGGAAACCTCAAGCAAGGATTAGAAAAATTTGGTTCATCTGCTGGAATCTTTGATGAAATTGATGTTAAGCGTTTTGCGAAATCAGGCAGTGCACCCTTTCATATTCAGGTCAGGAAATATGGCGAAAAACGAAAAGAGCCGAAACGGAACCTGATAGATGTAGGATATGGAATAAGCCAAGTGTTACCCCTAGTAACAGAACTCTTGCAAACAGAAACTCCCAGAATGGCATTGCTACAGCAACCTGAGGTACATCTTCACCCAAGTGCCCAAGCTGCTCTGGGAAGCTTGTTCTGCGAGATTGCTAGCCAAGGACGACAACTAGTGATTGAGACCCACAGTGATCACTTGATGGATCGGGTTCGGATGGATATCCGTGATGGTAAGACGAATCTAAAACCGGAGGATGTCTCAATTTTGTTCTTTGAGCGAAATGACTTGAGCGTTCTAATTCATTCACTCCGGTTGGATGAGGAAGGAAACATTCTTGACGCCCCACAGAGTTATCGTAGGTTCTTTATGGAAGAAATCCGGAGATCTTTGGGACTCTTTTAATGTGTGCAATTGTTGACGCAAATGTCGTCTCTGAGGTGTTCGGGACCAATCCTTCCGAGGCTGGCATGAGGTTTCTGCTGTGGGTTGAAAAAAATGTTAATGGACGCCTCGTGGTCGGTGGTAAATTGCTGGGAGAATTGTACGATTCATCTCTTGGATTTCGGGGATGGGCACAACAAGCTCAACTTTCTGGAAATATGAGGCTTACCAATGAAGACCAAGTTAACATGCGAGAGGAGGAACTCCGAAAGGCATCGGAGTATGTATCCGATGATCCACTACAATTGCAAACTTGCGTTTTGGCAAGTATTAGCCATGTAATTCCAGATTCTTACGCATACGGTGCGAAACAATTGCGAAACAGAAGATGGTCCCCAGGATCTTTGCAGATGCCCTCATAGTGCCCGTGAGCGTTCCTGTTATTTTGGATACACCGACACGCCTGCGGTAAGATGCAGGGACCTCCGTGGTGCGTAAGCCTGCAAGATGTGCTTTTATCTGCATTTCGATTGTCCATCCAAAGGTGGTATCGCGCATATTCAGGTTTGTTAAAGAGGTGTACCGGATAGCTCGGAATGGCCCCAGATCGCTATAACGTACCCCCCAGATCCAGAGCATCAACAGGCAGGCCAGCCTATTACCCCATCGGGCCTGTGGTAATAGGGCGCCCTGTTCGCTTTCCCCCATCGTACGACTGCCAATCACAAAATCATGTGTTCCTGCTTTAATTGGGGCAACAAGCTCAGACATTTCATTAGGGTGATCTGAGTAATCACCGTCAAGAAATACGATCACGTCGGGGTTACGGCTTGACGCATACGCCAACCCGCGCAGGCATGCATACCCATAGCCGCGCCTGGACTCGTGCAAGACAGTTGCCCCTGACTTTCGTGCATTTTTCTCTGTTTCGTCAGTGGAAGCGTTATTTACCACGATCACTTCAGCTGCCAATCCCTCGGGGATATCTCCAATGACTTGTGCAATCGCAGCAGCCTCGTTGAACGCAGGGATAATAACGAGTACGCGCATGAACGTGCAGGTGTATTAGATGAATTTTGGTTGTGTAGAAGATGACTTGTGTAGTCGGTACTGTTGCAGAGATGTTGGAATCCCAAGGAAGGCGTAATGAGCGGCCTTATTCACGCTACGAACAAACAATTCACCCCGGAGATTACTGGCCGTAACGGGCGGCGAACAATTTGCTCATACATCCATAAGTCGTGGCAGTGCAGTGGTACTGGGCTGGCCTAATGTTGTACAACTTCATAAGTCCCTGGCGGCTTTGCCCACACAGGGGCTGGAACCGCAGCGTTTCCAAGGGGGATGTACCCGAGTCCCTGAGCGACAGAGTCGGGTAGGACCCATTCTACAGAGAATCTTCCAACCGAAGCCAGTAGACCAAAACCATTTTCAACATTAGAAAGTGTTCCTGGCTGTGCCAAGAGCTCCCTATCATAATCCCCGCCGGGTGGGATAAAGTTTTCGTCAAGGATAGTTATCCGCAAGGCTACACCGGCCAAGCGATAGAATGCGCCGAGCTCCAATTTTGTGGAGAGGGTGTCTCTGTCTTGGATCAAATCCTTGTCCATTTCCCAGACATCGGTCTCACCCGCAAGGAGTCTGCTGATAGGTGCGTAACTCAACTGATAGTCCTTGTAAGTAAAATCACTCAGGGAAAGGAATCGATACCATTGTTCAATTTCAAAAGGGGCTCTATCAACGCCATGCCACAAGACCCGTTGTCGGGATTCAAGTCTAGTAGTCAGGATGTACACCAGCGTGGGATCCATCACCTCTGCGTCCGGCAGATCAGGCACAGTCGTTTCTGCCGAAGTGATAAGCTCACCATCATTTGGGATAATTTCTATACGATAAGTTTGAGACGGGCGGATGCGTAATGGGGCAAAGAAGATATGTCCGATTTGTCCGTTGTCAAAAGTGTGTATAGAATCCCGCCAGCTAAGGGTCTGTTGAGTTGACAATTCGATTGACTGCACGGTCACATCCAGCACATCACCGGGTTCGGTGATAGAGCTTCGGATGGGAATCACACGCACAAACTGGGAGTCGCGTGCCATATCCAGTGTACCAAAAAGTGTGTAATCACGATCAGTATCGATGATTGGTGATACTGAATCTTCACACGCCGCGAGGATTCCCACTAGGACAATAGTGGGTAGTAAGATGAGTTTCCGCATTAGAACTCGAATTTTAGGCCCACAGCGGGGATAAATGGAAGCTGGTCAAGTTTCTCCAGTGTGAAGAGATCAATGTAGAACAAGTTTGAACGATCGTAAGCGTTGGTAGCACTAGCAAGGACCGAAACGGCTGTATTCCTGGAGATCTCAAAGGTGCGTTCCAAGGATACATCTAGCCGGTGATAGGCGGGTAGTCTTCCACCGTAGGGGTACGTGTAGAGTACGCGCGTATCTCCGTGCTCATCGAAAATATCAGTGGGTCCATTCAGCAGGACAAATTCGTCAAATCCAAGAGCTTGACTGAAAGGCAGGCCGGAACCATATTGCCAGCGTACATTGAGGATAAATTTCGCGAGCGTTAGGCTTCCAACGGCATTAAGCTGGTGCCGTCGGTCGTGAGGTGGAGAGAACTCAAATTCGCTGCTACCAAACCAATATTGAATTTCGGTCTGTTTGGCCTGATAACGAACCTTTGCATAGCCATAGTTCAAAAACCCATAGAATGGTCCGGCAGTAACCTCAACACGGCTGTCAAGGCCCAAGACATTGCCGTCTGCAGGCTGCAAACGTGTAGTGAATCGAGGGAAAGAACTCCACTCCGCGATGGAGAGATTATTCATTGTTTTTACAAAACCCTCAACAACGAATCGGAACCAGGAGGCTGGCCGGATCTGGTACCCGGCAAGACCATGAATTGCTCTTGGAACTTCTCCGAATGGTGAGGTCGTCCATGCCGTGAAGACATCTCCGGCATCACGTCTATCGGTGAGTCCCACAATTTCCTGATGGTATATGCCACCAGCCAAACTGACTTGATGAATGCCGCGGTTGTAGACCATACGAACACGTGGTTCGATGAAATTCCGCCCCTTACTTGGGAATGACGAGAATCGTACACCGGGTTGAAAACTTAATCCCTCTCTTCCTTTCAGGTCAAGGAGCACATAGCCGCCAGCCTCGCTGACGAATTCTCTATCCTGATGTGCATTTTGGAAAGATCCACCCAGACTGCTATTCAACTCGCTGAAACGAAAATGAAGTCCCCAGGAAATGTCTACGAGCCGGTTGTAGTGTGTCACATTTGTGGACAGGTTGATCTCCTCTGAATTCGAACTTCGTGAAGGCTCTTCAGATTGGCCGAATGTGTTCTCAATGGAGGAAACAGACAGGAGCAGCTCTGCCTGTACAGGAATACGTGTAGGCAGCAGAACATAGCGCGCACCAATCGCCTGACTTGTCCAAGTTACCTGGTTTTTAGTACTGTCAGCTTCCGACTCATCCAGAACACCGATTATGCCGCGGTCAAAGGAGCGTAGTCCACTGATTGATGCTTGGCTGTTATCGGACAGATCAGCATGAATCTTAAGAAACTGGTCATTAAAATCGTACGGGAGCGGTCGATCAAGTATGCGGGCTGCTCCTTGATCGATGACCGAGAATCTACCGGAAACCAATGCAGAAAGACGCCCTTCAACAATGGGTCCTTCCAGGAGTGCTGCACTAATGAAGGGGGCGGCAGAGAATTCCCCTGCCATACGCCGTTTGTTGCCGTTACGGGTGGAAATATCGATCACTGACGAGATGCGTCCACCATAACGGGGGCCAAACCCACCTGCATAAACATCGGTAACGTTCAGAATGCTGGACGGGAATGCTGAATAAAACCCAATCAGGTGGAAAGGCTGGAACACAGTCATTCCATCCACAAGGACCTGATTCTGTGTCGGTTCTCCTCCACGAATAAATAGCTGTCCGCCCTGATCACCGCTCGCGACCACTCCCGGCAGCGTAGCGAGATAGCTGGCCAAGTCGCCCGATATATCAGGCGAAGGAATTAGGGCGATATCACGGGGTGTGATTGACTGAAGCCCTCCAGTCAGGCCAGCTATACCGGCTCCCTCCCTTTCGGATTCGACCACGAGCTCACCTAGGAGATCCTCTGAGATCGATAACTCGATATTGTAGGAGATAATATCGTCCGGGGCCACGTCCAGGGTATCCAAGTGGGTATCATATCCAATGAATGAGGCTGCCAGAAAATAGCGCCCGGGAGGAATACCACTTATGGCAAAGAGACCGTCTCTATCTGCTGCTGAGCCTAGAAAGGCGTCGCCGTCATCTGTCAGGATGACGTTGACACCCTGTAGAGGTTGTCCGTCGGCAGCATCTCGGATAAAGCCTCGTATGATTGAGTTCTGGGCCTGTGCCTGACTTACCGTCAGAAATACGCCTAATAAGAGTAGGTTGCAGAAAGTACGCATGATCAGGCACGTTGATGGAGAGTTGCAAGTTTTGCCCCGTACAAGATCCAAGGGCTGGCTTTGAGAGGATAAAACTGCTGCGCAGCGACCTGGAGACATAGATTGCCTATCTTCAAGATCATGGAAAATACGAAACCCCAGGATATATGAGTCCAAGACTGCATTCGAGCGAGGATAATCGCGCCGGGTCGGCTCGTGGCGCAGGCAGAATTTCGTCCACTCGAAAGAACCTGCGCTGGCTGATGTTGATTATGGCCGCGTTCATCCTTTTCATTGTGATGAGGCAGGTTATGAATCCCTTTGGAGATAATGACTATGCCGAAATTCCGCATGGTAACCACACACACTATGTACCTAAGGATCGCGATCATGATGTACCGTTATCACGCTTTCCAACCGAACCACCTGCCGAAAACGAAAGAATCCTGCCGGATGGTCGAGTCGTTCCCAAGTGAGTTGTGTAAGTAGTGCAGTACACTGATTTTGCTGATTCGGTGTGATGCTTCGGGGACAATCTGGCACTGCATGCACAATTGAGCATTAGGGAAATTTTCGCGTTCTCTCCGACCATTCTCGCACTTCTCTCAAAAAGCCTGATTCGTGGAGTCATAGTCGCCCTGAACGTATATAATGTTCGTTTGTTTGTCGTGGTCTGGTAAATAAAGTCACTCCTCCTCATCGGCACCCAGTGATCCGAAGACGCTCCCAACCATATCGGAGTAGGTGTACTGTTCCTTGCCAAGCATTGACGTTTGATAGAGTCCTTCCAGAACAAGCTCACTGAATAACCAACGCTGCCTTGCCGGGACCGAATTCTTTTCCGCCCTCACCAATTCAACAAGGCCGGGAACAGATCGCAGGCGTCGCTTATACGCTTTGTCTTGTAACTCAGGATCCAATGTGAGCGTATTGCCGGCTGCAAACCAGCCCAATATGTGATGGTAGACTTCCCGGTCTTTTCCTTTGGAGCTCGGGTCTGGAAAATACTTGGCAAAAACTATCCGAATGGCACGTCCAACCAAGAGGCGAGCGACTTTTTGTGGGCCTTCCTGTTCACCCTCATATACAAGCTCTACCTTCCCCGTGATTGCCGCATCAATATAGTAGAGGTCACTTACCCTCACACAAACATTCGTTAGTTCATCACGGGCAGCTCGTCGTTCAGCATTTGAGATCACCGTTTCGAGTGCAGAGCGTGTCATTCGCGCCGATACTCCTGATTTTTGATCTACATATTCGCTGGTACGTGCCTCGAAGGCGATCACCTCGATAATCTCCCGAATAAAATCTGGAACAGTTACGGAGGAAGCATGGCATCGATCTTGCCATGCTTCCTGCTTGGTGATGGCTATTGCGGTATCGACGTCTCTAGGGTAGTGTGTTAATACTTGGGAATCAATGCGATCTTTCAGTGGAGTAATGATGTTGCCCCGGTTGGTGTAATCCTCAGGGTTGGCGCTAAACACCATCATCAGATCCATAGGAAAGCGGATGTTAAAACCACGGATCTGAATGTCCTGTTCCTCCATGATATTGAGTAACCCTACTTGAATTCGTGCCTGCAGGTCGGGAAGTTCATTGATCGCAAAGATACCCCGGTTGGTGCGGGGAATGATTCCAAAGTGAATGATTTCCTCATCCGCGTAAGTGAGTCGTTTCTGGGCGGCCTTGATGGGGTCAATGTCTCCGATCAAGTCAGCGATGGAGGTATCCGGGGTTGCCAATTTTTCCGCGTAACGCTCGCTTCGATGGCGCCAGACGATGGGCATTTCATCACCGCACTCTTTGTAAAGCTCGTGCGCGAATTTTGACATCGGCTTGCGCGGATCATCATTGAGCTCACTACCCGCCACAACGGGTATATATTCATCAAGGAGCTGTGGAAGGAGTCGAATTATGCGGCTTTTGGCCTGTCCTCGCAGCCCGAGGAGGAGAATATCGTGGCGGCCCAGGATTGCGTTCTTGAGTTGCGGGATCACGCTCCGCTCGTATCCGAGGATACCGGGAAACACTTCCTCGCCATGATTGAGACGGAGCAGCAGGTTGCGACGCATCTCATCCTTGACTGATTCTGGTCTTGAACTCCCATAGTAGCCGGAGTCCTTGAGGGCGCCTAGCGTCTTTATGTCCGTAGGTATGTAGTTGTTGTCCACGGTATCAACCTTGTTTTGGAGGAATCCATCGGTACACTCTGATTGAGGGTGTTGGTGCCCTGAGCGCTACGGCTAGGTAGTAGGAGCCATCTTGGTTGAACTTTGCAGCTATATCAATGGGGTAAAACTTTTTGAGATAACCGGGATTGGCCTCAACAAATATGTACTGGAGCATTCCGGATGTATCGTAAATATCAATACGTACCCAGCCGGCACGATGGTTCAGTACAAACCAGAACCCGCCAGCCGCTGCTGCCGCGCTGGTGATGAGTGGTGGACCTCGACCCTGTCCTTGCTCAAATGCGTATGTACGTCGTAACATCGGCGAATCGAATCCCCACCAGCGTAATGTATCGGGCTCCTCAATCAGGTTCTCAGTCCAGTATAGCGCCCACGGATAGAACCCGCTCAGGCTGACTAACCGACCCTCAGCCTCGCGCAGCAGTCCGGAGTGCTTCCAGGATGATCCGTACAAGATAGTTTCCTGAGTAGGAGATCCGGTTTTGTCTAGTTTCCACAAAAAATGTGTTGTATCACTTGTGACGGCCTTAAGATACAACCCAGATTCAGAGGCCAATGCATACTGTAATGAGTTGACCGGTGCCTGTGTCACAGTGAAGGATGCGGTAGCAGTTGTATCTACCACAAAATGAAATTGACGACTCTCTGGAGCGAAGACAACCAGCGAATCATCTCGCCAGCCCGCGAGGTACGGAAAGGTAGTATTGGGTAATGTGAATGAAGTATGAGAGGTCCCCTCGGGGGAGAAGATAAAGATTTTGTGGACTTCGGTGTCTCCTACGTAGATTTGATCTTCGTTTCCGAACAGTAAAGTTCTAGGGAATCTCAGGTCGGGGGCGGTAATTATACTTGGCGGTGCGAGCGTATCAGGCATAATACGTGCTGCAATCTGTCTGGACAGAGAGTCCGTGGGGGACACTGCGCGTGATTCAATGCGTTGACAGGATGAGGGGAGGCATCCCGTGAAGAACACGCAGAAGACTATAATTAGCCATCCAGAATTGATACGACTATGCGACGCGATGATCAACCTTCTGTCCTTCCGATCTGGAGACTTAATTCCAACTCACGATTATCGCGCAATATATGGTAAGTAATGGTGTCTCCCGGCCGAAAATCATACATCCGGGCCACATAGTCTTCCTGATCTGTTATTAGTTCATCTTGGATCGCCGTAATCAGATCATAGGGCATTAACCCCGCTTTTTCGGCCGGCGAATTACTATCCACATCAGCGACAAGGACGCCTCGCGTATCTTCGAAGTCCAGAGCTTCAGCGATGTCGTCTGTTATCTCCACAAGACTGATTCCTGTATAGTACGAACGGTCAACACGACCATTCTCTCGAAGTTCGGCTATAATACGCTGAGTTTTTTCCGCTGGCACAGCAAATCCCAAGCCAACGGATCCACCGCTTTTGGTGTAAATCACGGTATTTACACCGATCACTTCACCGAGGGCATTTATGAGTGGGCCACCGGAGTTGCCGCTGTTGATAGCGGCGTCAGTCTGAATCATATTGTGGAGAATTCGATCATCCTGGATGCCCAGATCTCTTCCAGCTGCGCTGACTACCCCTACGGTTACACTTGGAGCCGCCGCCTCAAACAGACCAAAGGGGTTTCCAAGCGCAATAGCCCATTCGCCCACAATTGGTTCGGGTTCACTGGAAAAGCGCAGGTATTCAAGGGGCTCCTCGGGAGAAACCTTAAGCAATGCGAGATCTGTGGCCTTGTCGGCTCCGATGAGATCAGCATCTAGAGTTTGACCATTGGCAAGTGATACAGTGATCTTAACAGCATCACCGGCTACGTGGTGGTTCGTTACGATGTAGCCGTCAGGTGATATAACAAAACCACTTCCCAGGTTTTCGACATGATGTTCGATAACTCTTGACTGTCTCTCGGAAAAGAATTGTCGAAAGAATGGGTCGTTGAACAAGCTTTCAAACGGATCTCGGTAAAGTAGCCGTTGGATCTCAATCACATTGACACTCACAATTGCGGGTGTGGCCGCTTGAACTGCACGTGTGATCGCCGTTTGGCGGCTTTGCGTGATTGACTCGTTGGCTGAAACCGAAGGTTCAGTCGGCGCCAGTTGTTCCTGTGACTGTGCATTGTGCTGACAGCCGAGAAGAGCTATGCCCAAGATATATACTAGTATGCGTTCCATTGCCTAGAATCTGACTACTAGTTCTCTTTACGAGAGCTTAGTACCTGTGGTTTCTTTTACGGAGGATTTTGCGAGCTGCGAGCAATCCGGCTACACCTGCCTGCCCAAGCTCCCGGTTCGCAAAATGACCGGACCAGTACAATCGGGGTTGCAGGCGGTCGGGGGCGGGGAATAGCAATTGATCCAGATCTCGTTCAAAGTGCAGAGTATGCCCGCCAGGCACACCAAACTCGGTTGCTATGTCGGCTGGAACCCAGAGTTGCCGGGCAAGAATATTGTTATCCAGGTCGGGGAGTTGCGCCAGAATCCGGCTCATCAGCAATTCCCGACTGCTCTCCGTCCAGCCACCGCTGACATTAAATGGAGTTTGCAGTGCATAGATGACCACAGTATGCTGTCCCTTAGGCACGACAATTTCGAGGGATTGTCGGGGAGGAATCTGTCCATACCTTACATGATCAAAGGCACGTTCCTGCATGATCAGGTCGGGGGCTATACGTACTCTACCTGACTTAAGCCAGTCAGGCAATCCATCCAGTGCGAGTGCCAGCACAGCGCAGGTGCCCCTGGATCGTACAGGTGGCCAGTGATGAACCAGGACAGGGTTCAGCAGGTGATCTTTCAGCATGCCGGGTGAGCATGTGGCCAATATGAATCTGGCATAAATGGGTTCACCACCTCTGATCATAACATGCAAGCCGTTCGTGTCACAAAAGATCTGCTCAACCCTTGCATTCGTTCGAAGGGTAGCACCGTTCGAAATTGCAGCAATCTCCAGTTCCCGGACCAGTGGAGCATGGCCATCTGTAGTCTGTTCTGTCTCGTGAAGCAGTAGCTGAAGAGCGCCAAAAGGTGATTTTGGGGCCCCAAATGTACGGGCGGCTGGGGGGACGGCCAAGGCATTGCACTGGTCTCCAGCAAGATTGAGTTCGTTCAGTAGATCTATGCTGCTAAGCGGGATCCATTGTGCTAGGTTTTTCGCCTGTGTTTTGAGGTTAGGCGTTACCCAGGTGCTTTTTCGTCGCAGTGAAGATTGCTCCAGGGGAATGCCGAGAATCTTTTTTAACACTTTACCAGCGTGTGCCAGATCGGGCACCGGTCTGATCGGGTAGGTCTCTTTTTCCCGGAGCCCGTAGGTCGTTGTTGTCTGGGGTTCAGACAATGTAATCCCCAGAGCTTTGCTGAGGGTGTTTCCAATTTTTCCGGGATAAGGGCGGAAACCGGGAATATGGTGTCCGGGTGCGAACGTATGGTATGCTGATAAGCCTCCGGCATGGGCCCGTTTTTCAAGCACAAGCGTATCCATTCCGGCTTTAGCAAGAACAGTGGCAGCAGCCAGGCCGTTGGTTCCTGCTCCAATTATGATAACATCCGGGCTCTTCATCAGATTTTCTTACGCAGGAGTGCTTTTGCCGCGAGCTCGCCGCTGGCGCCCATAACCCCGCCGCCAGGGTGGGTTCCTGATCCACACATCCATAGATTTCGTATCGGCGTTCGATACCCTGCCAGTCCCCAGGCTGGTCTTTGAAAGAGTAATTGGTTCAGGCTGAGTTCTCCATGGAAGATGTTGCCTTCTGTCAGGCCAAAGTCACGTTCCAGGTCCAGTGGGGTCAGTACCTGCATGTGCTCTATGTGATTCCGTAATCCAGGAGCAAATTCTTCAAGTGTATCCAGGACGGTGTTTCCGAATGCTTCTCGTTGAGATTCCCAGGCCTCAGGACCTTCTGCGAGCTCATATGGCGCATACTGGACAAAACACGACATTACGTGTTTCCCCGGCGGTGCAACAGTAGGATCTGTAAGTGACGGGATTACGGCGTTAATGAATGGACGCGATGAAAAGGAACCGTATTTGGCCTCGTCAAACGCACGTTCTAGATAATCAACGTCGGGAGCGATTGCAATATCGCCGTACAAGTGATCTCCGACGCCTGGCCGGCAGGCGAAATCAGGGAGACCATCAAGGGCCAAGTTGACTTTGCCGCTGCTTCCCCGGTATTTAAAGCGGCCCAGCGAGTCTACTACTGTTTCCGGCAGATGTGGCTCACCTACGAGCTCCATCAGTGTTCGTCGTGGATCGAGATTGGATACTATTCTGCGTGCGGTGACGCTATCGCCGTTGGTAAGGACAATCCCAGTTGCACGGTTGTTTGACACCAGTACTTTGTCGACTTCGCAATTGGTACGAATTACGGCTCCATGCGCTTCGGCAGCTCTTGCGCAGGCGGTACTGACGCTACCTGTTCCTCCACGGGCAAAGCCCCAAGATCTGAATGCACCATCGATTTCGCCCATGTAGTGATGCAGCAGAACGTAGGCTGTCCCTGGTGATCGAACTCCTTGAAAGGTGCCTATAATTCCGCTTGCAGCAAGAGGCGCTTTTAGTATTTCTGACTCAAACCATGGATCCAGGAAGTCCACAGCGCTTAATGTGAGCAGCCTAATGAGTTGCTGCAATTCATGTTTCTCCACGCCTCGAACAGTGCGAAAAAGGTCAATGAGCGTGTGCAGATCCTGCGGGCGGAATCCGGTTGGTGCTGGCCGGTCGATAACCTGGGCAGCAATGCGTCCCAACCGTGTCATGGTGTGCTTGAACTTGGGGTAGTTTTCCGCATCATGGTGACTGTAGCGGCTGATTTCCAAGCGGGTGCGGTTGGGATCCCCCCAACGTGCGAGCCCGTGATCATCATGCAAAGGCTGGAAGGCACAATCCATGGGAATCACATGGTAACCGTGTTTGGCCAACTCTAACTCCCGAATGATCCGTGGACGGAACAGACTTATGACATAAGAAGCCACTGAGAAGGTGAATCCAGGGAACACCTCTTCAGATACTGCTGCACCGCCCAGCACGCTGCGCCGTTCAAGCACCAGCACCTTACGTCCGGCACGTGCGAGATAGGCAGCACAGACCAGACCGTTGTGTCCGCCCCCTATCACAACCACGTCCCATTGCACGCTCATTCCACAGGTGCCCGTTTATGTGGAGGATCATAGAAGCGCGGCGAAACGATACGAGCATCCACGCTGTGACGTGAATGTTCCACGGTTAGCTCAATCTGCACGGTTTCTGACGAGTACGTCTTCTTAATCGTGGCCAGGGCAATGTATTTTTTGAGTACTGGCGACCATGTCCCACTGGTTGCATAGCCGACCTGACATTGACGTGCATGATCGCGGTAGAGTGGAGCAGATAGCGACCACGCCTCTGCAGGCAGCATAGGGGGGAGTCCTCTGGATTCATATAGATCTCTTGTTTGAGACCAGTCAATTTCAAGCCCAACCATGTTCCATTCTGGTTGCTGTAATTTTCGTAGTGCAGACTGACCAACAAAGGGTTCACGATCTAAATGTACCATCCAGCCCAATCCCAAGTCATAGGGCATGGATTTTTGCTCCCGGATGAGTACCCGCGAAGCATTATGAAAATCAACTCCTTTATTTAACAGCCCGGCCTCAATGCGACACACATCCAAGGCTTTGAGGCCAGTAGCTCTCAGTGCAAATCCGGATCCTGCTTCCATTAAAGTATCCCAAATATCAAGCGCACGATCGGCGGGAGGCCACATTTCGTAGCCCAAATCCCCAGTGTAGCCGCTCCGTGATATCCAGAGTTCAATGCCGTTTACAGAGGTATATGTGGCTCCAAAGTACTTAAGCTCACGGATTGATTCTGCACCCGCATGAATCAATATTTTGGCAGAAGACGGGCCTTGCAGCGCTAGACCTGCCAATGTCTCCGTTTCATCTGTGATCACAACATTCAGACCGCTGGCATGTCTGTTCAACCAGGCAGCGGTAGGGTCCTCACTTGTAAAAAAGTATGTATCTGGCCCCTCTCTTAAAACTGTTCCATCACCGAGTACAAAGCCCTCTGCATCACACCAGACTACGTAAGCAACCCGCCCTTCTTTTAGCCGGGAGAGGTCGCGTACGAAGATGCGGTTCAGTAGCGCTAGGCTATCTGGACCCGTTATACGAACCTTGAAGAGCGGGGAAATATCAATCAGACCCGCAGCAGTTCGGATCGAATAATATTCATTTTCGTGTTGAAGCTGATATGACCGGGGAGCATAGTGCCCGGCCCAGCGTGTCCAGTCCATGCTTTTGCATAGTGGCAATTGCCTCGGGTAGAACGGAGTGGGTAGCATCGTAGTTGTAGCGTAACCATGGTTTCTACTGCGAAAATCTAATTTCGTCGTTCCTGTAACGGCCAAATTCTATGATTCAAGGGGAATTTGGGATATATTTTCATTTTTTCTAGCATCTACGAAATTTTTCGATTTTCAAGTTTGTGTCGGCGAATTTCAGAAATACTCAATGTATTGACGGTGGGAAGTTGAAAGTAGTTGCAGTTTTGTTGGTTCTACCGCGATTTATGTGGAATGACTAATTTTAGCTCAATCAAATATAGAAGTACTGGCCCTTCATCTTTTCACTAAACAGGGGAAGAGCCTGTTTTTGAAACGAGGCGTTCGAGACGCAGAGGGCAGTTGGTTACTCCCAAGGAGTTGACCCGCGGTGATGTGATGCAAAACTACGTTCCATGTCGTTGCGGTCGCAACCATATGGAACGAATCCAACTCAACCTCAACAATTCGAAGCGATGGCTGGCTAGTCTCCCACTTCATTGGCTACACCAACAAACTACCCTGTTTAGTGTCTCATGAAAGATACAGGGGACTTCCGACAACAGGCACGGCACAATCGACTTACGCTAAAAATGGGGACCCATGCAACCTGAAAATCAAGCCGATTTTTCAGGGTAGGGCAGGTATGTCTTGATTTCTTTTTCCAAACGAGGCAGTATGTTGCATTTACGGGGTATCGGAGATATGACTTGCAATTACTTCTCATTCAAGAGCGGTCAGATCATCTAACGGATCTGTGGAGCGGTGCGGTTGAAGGAAATTTCCGAGTCTGTTGCGGCCCGCACCCTGTGCCATTGCTGACCAGCTGAAGCCGCAGCCGGACTTACGGGTTTCTGTTGTGTTGTCACCGTATGCGCACGAAGCTGCCTGTATGAACGGAGCTTCCCTCCGGCGAAGTAGCCGTCAGGCGGTACAGGTACAAGCCGGAGGGCATCGCACGGCCGCTCAGCGGGATCATGTGCTTCCATCCTGCGGCTTTCCCGGCTGCCGGCATGGTAAACACGCGCCGACCCGTTATGTCCATGACCTCGACCGTCACGCTGGCAGGCCAGGGAAGATCAAACACAAGGCGCGTGGACTCCCGGAACGGATTGGGATAGTTGCCGTGCACGGCAAAGGACTCTGGCAGCGATTCATGCTCGACGGCCACCGGAGAGAATACCTCCACGGTAAACAGCAAACTGTCGCGGGAGCCGTTTGCCCCGGTGGCGCTGTACTTGTACGGCTTTGGAGCATCTGTGACCATGGTCGGCGTTCCGGTCAAGATGCGGGCAGTAGCGTCAAAAACCAGTCCTGCCGGAAGCGCGGGGATCAAGGTATACGTTACTGGAGCAGCACCTCCTGGGGCTTCGGGAAGGACGAGTGGATCGATGGGCTGTGCGCGAGCAAAGGACAGATCGGCGATCATGCCCCCGAACGAAACGGCCGGAACGACTTCAACCGTGAACGTCAGACTGGCGGCGTTCCCGGAGTTGTCAGCAACCGAATACATATAGCTTGCGGCGGGCGTGACCGCGGTCGGTGTGCCGCCAATGGTCCGCAAGGAGGCGTCAAAGCTCAATCCTGCGGGCAGTGCGGGCTCCAGCACATAGGTGTACGGCGTCGCACCGCCGGTGGCCTCGGGAAGGACAAGTGAAGCAACGGGCCGGTTCACGGTAAAGGTTCGGTTATCCACGTCACTTGCAAGTTGCAACGGGCCACAGGTCGGACCGCTTACGTTCGGGATACTGCTGAGCCAGTCCTGAAACGCATCGTCAGCCGGAGCGCAGAGCGTCTGGCCGCCAAAATAGAAAGCTTGGAGACTGTTCAACTGCATAAAGCTGCGCGGCAGCGCACCCGTCAAATGGTTGCGATACAGCCACAGCGACTCCAGCTGCGTGAGGTTGCCGAGTTCGGGCGGAATCACTCCGGTAAGGGAATTGTCGGACAGATACAGACTCTCCAGTTGCGTGAGGTTGCCGAGTTCGGGCGGAATCACCCCGGTAAGGGTATTGTTGTTCAGATCCAGCCACTGCAGCTGTGTGAGTCCACCGAGCTCGGGCGGAATTCCCCCGGTAAGGGAATTGTGGGACAGCCACAGTGTCTCCAGCTGGGTGAGGTCACCGAGTTCGGGCGGAATCACCCCGGTAAGGGTATTGCCAGACAGATTCAGCCGCTGCAGCTGGGTGAGGTTGACGAGTTCGGGCGGAATCACCCCGGTAAGGGTATTTTCGGCCAGACTCAGCCACTGCAGCTGTGTGAGTCCACCGAGTTCGGGCGGAATATCCCTGGTAAGGGTATTGTTTTTCAGATGCAGCCTCTCCAGCTGCGTGAGGTTGCCGAGCTCGGGCGGAATTGCCCCGGTAAGGGTATTGCCATCCAGATCCAGCGTCTGCAGCTGCATGAGGTTGCGGAACTCGGGCGGGATCACCCCGGTAAGGGTATTGCCAGACAGCACCAGATTCTGCAGCTGCGTGAGGTTGCCGAGCTCGGGCAGAATCGTCCCGGTAAGGGAATTGTTGTTCAGAAGCAGATTCTCCAGCTGCGAGAGGTTGCCGAGCTCGGGCGGAATCCCCCCGGTAAGGGAATTGCCCCACAGCGACAGGCTCCGCAGCTGCGTGAGGCTGCCGAGCTCAGGCGGAATCCCCCCGGTAAGGGAATTGTCCCACAGCGACAGCCTCTCCAGCTGCGTGAGGTTGCCGAGTTCGGGCGGCAGCTGCCCTGTGAGATTGTTTTTCGGCAAGTATAACTCGACCAGCCATCCCTCGTTAAGAAAGACACCAGCCCATGTGCCCAACTCCTCCTCGGTCGGAACCCGCGTGATGTCCCAGTTGTCATTGTACGTCCAGTTGTCGCCGCCCGTCGCCGTGTAAAGCGCACTCAGGCTCCGGTGCACTTCCTCCAACGAACGGTTGACCCGAAAAGAAAGCATGTCCGCCTGGTCCTCGTGCGCACCGTCACGGATGTGCGTATAGAATCGTACCCGCTGGTTCGCAGGCGCATCCGCGGCTACCCTGAACTCTAATTGGACCTCAACCGAGTCTCCGCTGGCCAGATAGCCGACATCCGCTTCCTCCACCGTCATGTCTATGAACGGATAGGATTCGGCCCCCACAAGCCCCACCGTGAGTTGGCGGGCATCGGAAAGGTAGTTGACCACCGTCGCCGTGATCGTTACCACATCGCCGGCTGCAATCTGGCGGTTGCCGTCGCGGTCAGCCCAGCTCCAGCGCTTGAGGCGCACCGCAGGAGCGGATGGCGCCTGAACAGCGGCCAGCGCATTGACAAACCCGTGCCCCAGCTGCCCGGCATAACCCGGGTTCTCCGCGTCCATGTTGTCGCTCGTCAGCCGAATGTGCTCACGTAACGCGTCCGGCGTCATCTCGGGAAACCTCGTCTTCACCAAGGCCGCTACGCCAGCGGTCAAAGGCGACGAGAACGACGTGCCGTCGATAAACACATACCCGTTGTCGGATCCGGTCGTCAGAATGTCCACGCCCGGTGCAAAGACGTTCACTAGCTTCCCGTAGTTCGAAAAGCCCGCCCGCCTGCGCGTGGCCTTCTCCGTGGCGCCCACCGACAGCACCCGCGGATTGCGGGCCGGGTAGTACCGAAACAGGTCGTTGTTGCGATTGTCGTTATTAGCCGCTGCCACCACGAGCGCGCCCATGTCCGTGGCCAAGTCCAGCGTCTGGTCAGGGAACGTGATTTGATCATCGGTGCCCGCCAGACCGCTCCAGCTCGCGTTGATGATGTCCGCCCCGTTGGCGGCCGCGTAGAGGATGCCTTCGTAGCCGTAGCAGATGCCCCCGTCGCTTTCAGCTCTCCCGCAACCGGTATTGATGTGCATGATCTCGGCGTTCCAGGCCGCGCCGGCTACGCCTGTGCCGTTGTCGGTCACCGCGCTCGCCGATCCAGCACTCGCCGTGCCGTGAAGGGCATCGCCGGGCGTCTCAGGCAACCCCGTCGGATCGTTGTTCCGTTCGTCTTGGTTGGCAAAATTGACACCGTGCACGTCATCGATGAACCCGTTGTCGTCGTCATCAATGCCGTTGCCGGCGATCTCGCCCGGATTCGTCCATACGTTGGCGCGAAGATCCTCGTGGCGCCATTCGCCGCCCCCGTCCACGACCGCGATCACGACCCGCGGCGCACCCTCCTCGCCCCTGACCACATCCCACGCCTCCGGCAACTGCAACAGACGAAGCTCCGGCTGATCGCCAAAGCGCGGATCGTTTGGATCCACGCGCTGCCCGCGGCCCGCCTGCGTCCGATTAATAAGCACCGGCTCGGCATACACCACCCCCGGCGCCGAAACTATATCTGCGGCGACCTCTTTCGGTAGGATGTCGGCAGTATAACGCACGTAGTACATGCGGCGGAGCGCCAGAAGGTTGCGACGGGTCTTTGGCGTCGGCTCCACGTGGTCCAGAAACGGATACACGCGCTCAATCAGGTGGACGCCGTAACCCGCTGTCCGCCGATCAAAGTCCTGCAGTCCGGCACGGGCGGCCTTGTTGGCAATGGAGACCCCCGGAGCAAACTGGACCACGACGACTCCGGCCTTGTACGTCGCCTCTTCCTGCGCCAGAGCCGCCGGTGCATGTAAGGCCAAGACCAGTGGAAGGACCGCATGGGCGAAAAACCGTCTGGCCCTGGGTTTGCATGCAGAAAGAAGGACCATCATTCGGCGCGTGTAATGGCGAAAAAAACGAACTGCAGGCGTAGAACTACGGCTGTAAAAGATAACCAAACGCGCGCATAGTCAGCGCTGCTTCTCCTCCTGTCTCACTTGTACCCGATGCAAACAGGCAGCAGTAGCCGCGCGTTGGCCTCAGGGGTGCCGGGAATTCCATAGCAGTGACTCCATGGCTGACCGATTGTGTATTCAGATCAATTTAGACCCGGTTCCAGACCACATGCACTAGCAGCGCCTCGACGACCATGCACTGACGATCGGTCTCGCCCGATTGCCGTGTTCCGAAACGATGAAAGGAAGACGAGAGACCCGGCTACGATTCCAAGCTTCGAGAGTAATTGGCGAAGCTGTTTCTCCGTAGGCTGGGTCAATGATAATTAGATTTTTCGTTGGTCACTTACTGAAAGCGAACAAGAATCAAACCAAGACGCAAAGCTGATTCGTTGTGGATTTGATATCGTCAACCGGATCCTGCATCGCAGTGTATCGCGTGGGGAGAAGCGACGAGCACTGGACGGAGTCCCGTGTTTGAATTTGAATGAGAAGACGTTTCGGCGTGGACATATCTTGCCACCATCGTCAGTGATACGAAGCCTGACGTGGTGCTTGATGTCGGCGAAGGAGGGACAAGGTCCGTGTGAAAGCGCGATCAAACCGCTTTTGGGGGGATAAAAAGGCAGAAATAAAGACCATCACGACAGGTATGGGGAAGGCCTACATCGCTCTTGCTAAGGAAGATTTCCCAGACACCAGTCTGATTGCAGGATCGCGTTCATTTAGTCAAGTATCTCCATGATGGGATTGATCAGGTACGCAGGCGGGGAGTGGGAAGTCATGCGGAGCCAATACACCTTCGATCTGCACTCTTGAAAAACGAAGAGCATCGAACTTGGAGATCAGCGTTGCCTGGCGGTTGCGCGAAGAATTCGAGGCCATCTTTGGGTGCAATTCATTCACCGAAGCAAGACGTACTTTGAGTTCTGGTTTGCAAGTGTGAAAAAGGCGGCGTAAAGGAGGTCATGAAAGTAGCTGAGACGTTCGAACGACACGTCTCAAGCGTCTGCAATGTACTTTACCATGAATAATCCAACGCCAGAGCGGAACGACTCAGCGGGACCATCCATGAGGTCAAAACGGTCGGGAGAGGATATAGAAAATTTTAGGTTCGCCGCTCCTTTTCTGCGGCGATTTGAGCCTCTACCCACAACATTCTCGGTAGAACCGTTTTGTTTAAGCAATCGAGCAGTGTCGTAGATGAGATAAGCCAAAGCCAGGTTGAATGGAGAGATGTGATCCGAAAGGCTAGGTCTATGAGGGGTATCTGTGACTAATTCTGCATGGCCTACGCGTGAATTGCACAAGCGATTATCTTTCTCTTCTATCTCTTGGAGCCGAAGCCCGCCGCATTCAACGGATTAAGCATTGCGGTGTGCGGTGAAGAGATTTATTTTTTCGTAAGCATAGTGATGCCCGATATGGAGCAGGCAGCAAAAGAGGCTTTTACGAAGTGGCGCGGAGACGCGGACCGTGTGATTGTAGCGCGTGCGCCAGGCCGCGTAAATCTTGTAGGCGATCACACGGACTACAATGATGGGCTGGTTCTGCCGATGATCCTGGATCGGGCGGTATATGTTGCTGCCCGCCTCAGCTTAGATGGGAGGACCCACCATCTTTGGTCTGAGAACTATCGCGAAGGTGTAACCTATTCACCGGAGCAATGGCCAAGAGTGCGACCGGGGCATTGGGCTTCCTACATCGCTGGGATGATTCAGGAATTACCACCACCTGGCCCAATCGAACTGCTCGTCATGGGTAATGTACCCCTGGGAGCGGGGCTCAGTTCTTCCGCTGCGCTGGAAATGGCAACCGGATTGGCCTTGGAAGCTCTTCGAGGCAAGTCAGTGCCTCCACTTGATCTTGCTCAAATAGGACAGAGAGTGGAGCACCGGTATGCAGGTGTAAAGTGTGGGATAATGGATCAAATTGTGTCGAGAGCCGGCCGCACGGGACATGCACTTTTTCTGGATTGCCATACGCTGAAGTGGGAGCACATTCCAATTCGGAGTGAGGGGATACAATTTCTTGTGATTGACAGCCGAGTCAGACGGCAGCTAGCTACCTCCAAGTACAACGAACGACGTGCGGAGTGTCAGAAGGCGCTGCAATGCATACAGGCATCGGATGCAGCAATCACCTCACTTCGTTACGCTGGAACTCATCACGTTGACGAGTTAAAAGAATCTGTATTTCAGCGGCGTATAAGGCATGTGATTAGCGAGAACAAACGTGTGGAAGAGGCCTGCAGCGCTGTGATCCGTTCGGACTGGAGTACATTGGGTAGGATACTCAGTTTGTCTCATGAAAGTCTTAGGGAAGATTATGAAGTAAGCTGCGAAGAGATGGATTTTTTGGCTGCATATGCGGAATCTCTCCCCGGAGTGTTTGGAGCGAGGATGATGGGAGGTGGCTTTGGTGGTTGTACGATCAATCTGGTAAGGTCTGGTGATGGGTCTGCGGTGGCAGCGTCTGTTACAGCGGCCTACGAGGGCAAATACAAGCAAAAACCGACTTCTCATATAATTGGCACAGGACTTGAGGCCGGGTGTAGTTATGATTGATATCGGGCAGTTTTTTTGCCATCATAATCTGCTATAATTGTGAGACATTCGATTATGCCCTGTAGTCCACGACCTGCGGTACTGACAGCCTCACTGACGCCGCTGGATCAATATCTGAATATTGATTGCAATCACCTGGCGCGTCATGTGCAATGGCTCCTGGGACGAGGCGCTAGTGGGGTGGTTCTTATGGGCACGACAGGGGAAGCCAACAGCTTCAGCACATCAGAGAGAATGATGGCACTTGAGGCTGTCCTAAGTTCGGGTGTTGATCCGGGGAAACTGATTGTTGGTACAGGGTGTTGCGCACTGACAGATACAGTGGATTTAACGAGGAATGCACTGCGTGCCGGGGTGCACCGTATTTTGGTACTCCCGCCATTTTATTATAAGCAGGTGAGTGAGGATGGTCTGTTTGCTGCCTATGACAGTTTACTCCAGTCCGTGGGGAATGATGAAATTAGGGTATACCTATATCATTTCCCGAAGATGAGCGCAGTTCCAATTTCTGTTGCACTTGTTGAGCGGCTTATCCAAGTGTATCCCGACAATATTGCCGGATTCAAGGATTCCAGTGGAGACTGGGCGCACATCCTAGCAATGATTCGACATTTTCGCGAAATCGATGTCTTTGCTGGAAGTGAGCAATTTTTGCTGGACACGCTCAGAGCGGGAGGTGCAGGTTGCATTAGTGCAACGGCAAATATAACCTCTCATCTAGCCGCCGAGCTCTTGCACAGATGGGAAAAACCCGAGGCCCAAACACTTCAAACAAACCTGTACGGTATACGGAGAGCTGTCGAACAGTGGCCTATGATTCCGGCACTGAAGGCACTGATGCAGGATTTAACCAAACAGGAGAATTGGGCAAATCTAAGGCCTCCACTCAAAGCCTTGGCACCTCGTGAAGTATCTGGATGTATTCAGGCATTCCAGGCTGCATCTGGTGATAACCGCGAGCGTCAGAATACTGAACCAATTTATAATTCCGAATGATAGAACACACGGCTCCTCGTTTCTCGGCTACAGAAGCTTCGTTGTTGGCGAAAGAGCATTTTGGTTTGGACGGTCACGCAACTGCGTTACCCAGCCACCTCGACCAAAATTTCCGGCTTGTTACTACGTCAGGGCGGTTCGTTCTGAAGCTGGCTAATACGGCAGCAGAGAGCGGTTACGTTGATCTTCAGCAGGATGTGTTAGCTCACTTGCACCAGAATGGTACAGTACAGCATTTTCCGGAAGTCGTACGTGCTCGTAATGGAGCACAGAAGGTAATCGTGGAAGGCAGAAACGGTGAACGCCATCAGTTGTGGGCGCTCACTTGGCTTGAGGGGAGAGTACTTGCAGATGTAAGTCCGGTATTTGGATCGCTCATTCGGGATCTTGGTGGATTCCTTGGACGCCTTGATCAGGTTTTGAGAGGATTCGAACACGAATTAATACATCGAGACTACGTCTGGGATTTGCGCAAAGCTGGTCGCTTCGCCGAGTACTTGGAGTGTATTCCGGATTTTGAGCGGAGAGAACTTGTGCGGAGCATATTGGAATCGTTCCAGAGCAAGATACTCCCACGTCTTGAGGAGTTGCCGCAGAGTGTTATTCACCACGATGCTAACGATCACAACATCATCATCGAAGGCACAGGCTATGATACCAAAGTTCTCGGGCTGATTGATTTTGGTGATACACTGCATACGGCTACGGTCATCGAGTTGGCTGTTGCAGCGACCTATGTTATGATGGGTAAACCTGATCCAGTCGGGGTTGCAGCAGAGCTCATACAAGGGTATCATGCGGCCCGGCTCCTGAATGAATCAGAAATTTCAGTTCTGTACGGATTGGTAAAAGCCAGACTTTGCAGCAGTGTACTGGTCTCGGCCTACAGGGGTATGCTGGAGCCGGACAACGACTACATACGTATTTCTGAGAAAGGCGCGTGGACATTACTTAAACATCTATGTTCAGAGCCGTCGGCATTGGCGGAATATCGATGGCGATCCGCATGTGGTATGGAGCCATGCCCGAAGGGCCGACATTTGGTTACTTGGCTCGAGCAAAATGCACATGAGTTCGCACCGGTTTTACGGCCGGATTTGCGCAAAATCGATCCAACCGTATTGGACCTGGGCGTCAGCAGTCTAATCATTGGGCTACCAGGCAGGCAACCGGATCCGCGCAGAGCCTCAGAGGCATGGTATAGGAGAATCAGGCGTGAGGGTGCTGCTATCGGAATTGGCCGCTACAACGAGCCACGCATCGTGTACACGGCTGAGCATTACCGGGTAACTAGTAACGAATTTGATGAAACCCGCACTATTCACTTAGGCATAGACCTGTTCAAAGCAGCCGGTACCCCAGTTTATGCTCCGATTACGGGTAGAGTGCACAGCTTATCCTTTAGTCGGGATCCCATGGATTTTGGAGGGCTTGCCATCCTGGAGCACAGTACAGGCGCAAGCACTTTCTACACGCTTTATGGTCATCTAAGCGAACATTCAGTTCGCGAGTTACGGCCAAAGCAGCAAATCCTGAAGGGCGACCGGTTCGCATTCCTTGGAGAACCGGAAGAGAATGGTGGCTGGGTGCCGCATTTACACTTTCAGGTGATTGCGGATCTGCTGGGCAATTTTGGTCAATACTGGGGAGTAGCACCAGCAAGTCAGCGGGAGGTTTGGCTGTCAATTTGCCCAGATCCGAATCTGATACTCGGGATTCCAGATAGATGCTTTCCGGATCCAGTCCTCCCCACCAAGAGCATTTACGCACGACGGAAGCGTTGTATAGGTGGTAATCTGAGTATTTCCTACCGGACGCCTCTGCATATTGTGCGCGGATATCGCCAGTATCTCTACGATGATACCGGGCGGGCATTTTTGGACGGCGTAAACAATGTGCCGCATGTAGGACACAGTCATCCACGTGTAAATGCTGCTGCTACTCGGCAGATGCATGTTCTAAATACCAATACACGTTATTTGCACCATGCGCTTGTGGAATATGCAGAGCGTTTGGCAGCCACAATGCCCGATCCACTTAGTGTATGTTATTTCGTGAACTCGGGGAGTGAGGCCAATGATTTAGCTTTGCGCTTGGCGTTTGCGCATACCGGGTGCCGGGATATTTTTGTGTTGGAGGGCGCTTATCACGGTCATTTGAGCTCACTTATAGCTATCAGTCCATACAAGTTTGATGGACCTGGAGGCACTGGTGCCCCTCCGTATGTGCACCAAGCCTTAGTTCCAGATGTCTACAGGGGGCGTTTTCGTGGATCTGATGCAGGGAGCAGGTACGCTGAAGTATTACAAAAGAAAATTACCTCTGCGCCCAACGGTATCGCAGCGTTCATCTGTGAATCTCTTCTTGGCTGCGGGGGACAGATAGAATTACCAGAGGGGTATTTACAGGCGGTTTATGCACATGTGCGTGCAGCAGGTGGTGTTTGCATTGCTGATGAGGTGCAGGTAGGGTTCGGGCGCCTAGGCAGTGATTTCTGGGGCTTTGAGACACAGCAGGCCACTCCGGATATTGTTGTTTTAGGTAAACCTATGGGCAATGGACACCCACTTGCAGGTGTCGTAACGACCTCCGAGATCGCAGCCTCATTCGACAATGGTATGGAGTTCTTCAGCACTTTTGGGGGTAATCCAGTTTCGTGTATGGTGGGGATGGCGGTGCTGGATGTAATAGAGTCCGAAAATCTGCAGGAGAATGCGCAAAAAACAGGGAATTTCCTGAAAGCATCCCTTCAGGAATTAAAGAAGAGTTATCCGATCATTGGGGATGTTCGGGGTAGAGGATTATTCTTAGGTGTTGAGCTCGTTCGGGACCCAGAGACATTGGAACCTGCGGATAAAGAGGCAGCTTACACTGCGAATCGCATGCGTGACTTGGGCGTATTGGTTTCGACGGATGGACCACTCCACAATGTGCTGAAAATCAAGCCTCCACTGGTATTTAATGAAGCCAATGCAGAGAGACTTGCCGACATGCTGAACACTGTGCTGCAGGAAGACGGAGCACGGTGCTAGTCAATGGACAAGAGTATGACTTCGAAAATCAACGTCGAATTTGCTGGAATAGGTCCTCTGCCTTGACTGCCATATGCAAGTTCCGGTGGGATAACCAGCTGGCGTTCGCCACCCGGCCGCATGCCGGGTAAGCCTAGGTCCCATCCAGTAATGACTGCCCCAATTCCCAGTCGGAAGAAATAGGGGTCATCTCGGAGATAAGAGGAATCGAAGAGGGTACTGTCGGTTAACCAGCCGTGGTAGTGTAAGGTCAGAATGTCTCCGGTTGCTGCCGAATCGCCAGTTCCTGTCTTAAAGTCGTAATACTTGAGGCCGCCAGTAAGCTCAGTGTAATCTTCCTCCGCTACCTTACGAGGTACCGGAATATTATCTGGATTTGAGGGGACAGGTTCTGTGGGACTGTCACAGGAGGCCCAGATCAATATCATCAAGACCAATGCAGCACGTTGAGTAAGCATGGTGAGATCATGCAAAAGTGCAGTAGCGTACCTAAAAAATGGTAACTTGTTTCTCTGACTGCCACAGGTAAGTGGCGTGTATATGAATGACTACAACAATACCTGATTGATTCTGATGTTTGAGCCTAATGTATTCCGTGCGCGGCGTAGACAGCTGCTTAAGTCCTTGACGAGCGGTGTCGTGCTTTTGCCAGGGAACGTCGAGAGTCCGATGAATTATGTAGACAATACATATCCTTTCAGGCAGGATAGCACCTTCCTGTACTATGCGGGGATCAATAGGTCGGGCCTGTTCGTGGTGATTGATCTTGATGATGGCGGTACAACGATTTTTGGCGAAGAACCCACTGTGGCCGATATCATGTGGTCGGGTCCCCAGCCGGGTTTAGCAGAGTTACGTGAGCGCTCTGGTGCGGATAAAGCACATGATCTGACAGTGTTAGATGGAGTGCTGACCCATGCGATTCAACAAGGGAGGGGAGTGCATTATTTGCCCCCGTATCGAGCAGAAACACGTTGTCAGTTGGAAGATCTTCTTGGGTTGAAGCCTGGGCAATCTTTGCAGGAACACTCAGAGGAGTTTGCATGTGCCGTTGTGGCGCAGCGATCAATTAAAGAGTCTCGCGAGTTGGCGGAGATTGAAATGGCATTGGAGACTACGCAGGCAATGTACAGTGCAGCTATGCAGGCTACATGTGCGGGGAAATTTGAGCGGGAGATTGCAGGCTTGGTGGAGGGGATCGCGATTGCTGGGGGTGGCCGCCTGGCTTATCCCTGTATTCTGACGAAGCTGGGGCAGGTCCTGCACAACCACCATTATCATCGTCGGCTGGAGTCTGGTGACCTTGTAGTACAGGACAGTGGTGCTGCGACGCTCCTAGGATATGCAAGTGACATCACACGTACGTATCCAGTTAGTGGTACCTTCTCTGTGCGTCAGCGCGAAATTTATCAGGCCGTTCTGGATTCGCTGACGCATTCGTTGGCAAGCGTTCGAGTGGGGCGTCCGTTTCGGGATAGCCATTTGGTTGCCGCACGCACGCTGACAGCCAGATTGCAGCAGATAGGTCTGATGCGAGGTGATCTTGATGAATCGGTGGCTGCTGGTGCCCATGCGCTTTTCTTCCCTCATGGGTTGGGGCACATGATGGGCCTTGATGTTCATGACATGGAAAATCTGGGCGAGGATATCGTTGGATATGATGGTGAGGTAGCGCGAAGCGAACAGTTTGGACTTAGCGCTTTGCGCTTTGGAAGGGCGCCCGCGCCCGGATATGTGTTGACGGTCGAGCCGGGCTGCTATTTTATTGGTCCACTGATTGACGAATGGAAGGCAGAAAAGCGTCACGAGGCTTTCATCAATTACGATGAGGTATATAGCTGGCGAGATTTTGGTGGAGTTCGAATTGAAGAGAATGTTGTGGTAACAGCAGAAGAATGCAGGATTCTGGGGCCTCCTATTCCCAAGCTGATCGCGGATGTGGAAGCGGCATCCGGTTCGAGTTTGCCAGTGAAGTAGATGGTGGTGCCGACCAGTTGGACTGGCCCGGTGATTTTAACCTCGTAGCCGGTGATTTAAGGAAGGTACAGCCGTACAGTCGCACCCCTCATGTTGTGTCTGGTCTTCGCGCACACTCTGCAGAAAGTTGCCGTACTCATGTTCCTGGAAATTACCTCTTAGTGCCTCTGCGCATGAGACGACCATCGAAGACAGAATATTTCAACACTGCATCAATTCAGGGTATTCCCGAAAAAGCGACAAAGTCGTTGCGGTTGGCATCATTTTTGCCCCAACATCTGGTACTGCAGGCCGAAATTGGGAGCTGGTTGGGTCGGTAAATAAAGAAAGACGCTTTTTGCTGTATTTATCGAAAACACAATTTAAGTCTCATGCTTATGGTTCAAGCTCGGAAAGACCAAGTCCAGACTTAGCAAAAAGGTCGTACTCCCTTCTGTACCTGTACGGCATAGGGGAGGTCGGGGACCTGTGGTCTTTGTGTTGTATACGACAGAAAGACGGGTAATACTAGATCATGGCCTACTAGGACGAGGAAAATAGTTTTGAAAATATTTGTCCGTGCGAGTGTTATTGATTTTCCATCCCGGTTGTATCCTCAGAAAGGAAGGAGGCATTATTGTCAATGTTTCCTTCTGCCCGAGAATCGCGTCCACGTTGGACTTTCGGGGTCGCCCGGGCCTTTTATTTCACAAGGAACAGTGTCAATGCTGCTACCGATCCCGAAACCGTATTGTTGTACAGGATGGACACCAAAGGCAATTTTACGCCCTTGAATCTGCGAAAATCTGATCTTGGGATTGATCTTTTGCCGATCCCTATAAGGACTGGCCGATTGGCGCAAATCAAGGAGAAGGATGGTGTCATATACTTTTTTCTTTCACACACACATAAGGTTTGGGCTTACAATATTCTCGAAGATCAGGTGTCCCATTTTGATCTTGTGCACGACTCTCCCGACATAAGCAATATGTCTGATTCCCCAAATCTGGCGGCAATATCTGAGGTAGTGAATAAGATCGAATTCGAGACGGATATATTTCTGTTTGACGATCACTTAGTTGTGGCGTCACGAAATGAAAGCGGTTGGATGCGTTCTCAATATTCTTACTCAGGTGAGCTTTTAGCGAGGGAGGAAGTTTCTGGGGACTTGCATTTAGAGGAAGGTGGAGAGTTCTATGAGTTGGTGGCCATAGATGATTTGCCCCGGGCATTTGACTTCACTCCCATAGAACTCAAGAATGGCAGTGATGGGATGTAGCCATCGGTCAGATGACAAACTGTGCGTCTGCGCTACCTAGCGTAACGTTTTCCACCACTCCAACACGATCGCAGTCAAAGGGACGGGAAACGCGGATGTAATTGTCTGTATAGCCCTGTATAGCATCTGATTTAACATTGCGCTCCCAGAGAACCGGGCGCGTCTGTCCGCGGAACTGATCTCTGAACAGGCGTCGCTTACGGTCAGAGAGTGCACGCAGAGTCCGATTGCGCAATCTGCGATCAGGCGGAGGAACTGCACGGTGTGTCTGATTTACGGAGACCGTGTTTGGACGCTCCGAGTACGTGAACACATGCAGATAGGTTACCGGAAGATTTGCTAGGAAAGTACGTGTGTCAGCAAAACGTTCGGCGGTTTCTGCCGGAAACCCCACTATGACATCTGCGCCGATACTCGCCTCAGGCATACGTTCTCGAATATATTCTACCCGATGTGAGTAGACTTCCCGGCGATAACGCCGCCGCATTGCTCCCAGAACCGCGTTATTGCCACTCTGTAGAGGTATATGAAAGTGCGGCACCATGACCGGTGTGTCCGCGATAAAGTCAATGATATCGTCCGTAAGCAAGTTGGGCTCAATCGAAGAAATACGGTAGCGAAGTATTCCATCAACTTTTGACAGACGATGGAGCAAATGGAGGAACTGTGGGCCGACATTTTTGTCCAGACTCCCTTTGCCATACAGGCCTATGTTTACGCCGGTCAGAATGATCTCTTTTACGCCGCGTTGTACCAGCGATTCAGCTTGGGTAACAATTTCATCTGGCGAGGCAGATCGGCTTTTACCCCGTGCCATGGGAATAGTGCAGAATGAGCAAGAGTAGTCACATCCGTCCTGAATCTTCAAGAATGCACGCGTACGGTCATCGGATAAAAGTGCAGGGGCAAAAGAAGTGTGTGTGCCAGTGCAGGAAACACTGATTTGCGTATGCGCTGCTGGCACGAAGTCATCAAGGAGTTCAAAAATACGCGCTTTCTCTGCATTGCCAAGCACTGCGCTGACCCCTTCAATAGAGGCAACTTCGTTCGGGCGCAGCTGTGCATAACATCCCGTCACCACGATAAATGCATGGGGGTTCAGTCGATGAGCACGACGGATAATCTGTCGGCACTTCCGATCTGCTTCTGCCGTGACTGAGCAGGTGTTGATCACCGAAATGTCACAGGTGCCCCGCTGGTCCACAGTTTCGTAACCTCGTGCTTCAAATTCCCGTCGGAGGTTGCTGGTTTCTGCAAAGTTAAGTTTGCAGCCAAGTGTATGAAACGAGACACGTCCCATGGGGAGATATTATCGGGGTGTCTGGTGAGATAGTTTCTTGCTCATTCTCGATCTGATACTGTTTTCTGAGCAGTATGTTATACACATTTCGCAGAAATGTTGTCGTGTTTATAGGTAAGCACGACCCGTTGTTTGTCCTGTTAATCGTTGAATAGACAGTTTAACCGTCGACATCAGAACATTTTTTCACTGCTCAAATTTACCTTGGGTTGGGGCGAGAAGGTTGTAAACCCATGACAATATTTAGCAAAAGCTGGAGCATTCTCTCTGTTTGTCGGGATACATCTGGAACTAACAGCAGTGCAACCACCTCCAATTCTGCCAGATCGACTGATAGCGCAGTATTTTTAGGGGCGTGGATTTGAGGTTTAGATCAATAGAAGAGGGTTTGGGTTTATATGTTTGACAAGTACTGAGAATTTCATTCCTAGCGAGATGCTATGATTGCTCAAGAAGGATGGCCTTTCGTTGCTGCTGCGTTCGTTATCGGTTTGATTTTAGCCGGGCTGATACTGATCATTCCTGGTGTGCCAAGCTGGCTTGAACTTGGCTTAATCCCATTTTTTACTCCTGGGATGGGGCTCTTTGTTGCCTACTTCTTCCGCGATCCAGAACGTACACCTCCGCCTGACTCCAAATCATTGATCCTGGCACCGGCAGATGGTAAAATAATCGAGATCGTACAGGAGCATGAGCCGCTTTTTATCCAGGGCCCGGCCCAGAGGATTTCGATTTTCCTTTCGGTCCTTAACGTTCATGTTAACCGTGTTCCGATCAGTGGAACCGTAAATTACGTAGCATATAAGCCGGGAGAGTATCGGGTGGCATGGCATCCTAAGACATCTACACTGAATGAACAGTCCCAGATAGGTCTGGTACATGATTCCGGTCGAAGGGTTTTATTCAAACAGATTGCGGGTAGGTTGGCGCGTCGCATTGTGTACCGGCTTGCACATGGTGATCAAGTGCAGGCAGGTGAACGGTTCGGATTGATTCGATTTGGGTCACGAATGGATGTATTGGTTGCTGCAGATACGGTGCTTGAAGTACGGGTTGGTGAGCGGGTTCGTGCTGGTGCAAGTGTGCTTGGATTGATTGCTCCTTAATGAACATATTTGCATGCAGACGGGTGCCCCGGATAGACTAGAGACTGTGAAGCAGACCACTGATGGACAATAAAATCAAGCCTACTTCTCCTCGGCGTTTATTGTCTGGCCGCACAAATAATCTTCGGCAGAGAGGAGGGGTTGGCAGTAAGGCACGTGTGGCGGTCCCTTCCTTTTTCACGCTCATGAACTTGTTCTGCGGGTTCGGGGCAATCACTCAGATACACCAATCGCAGTTTGTGTATGCCTGCTATCTAATTATTCTTGCAGGCCTGTTTGATTTACTCGATGGCATGACAGCACGCTTGACACGTGGCCAAAGCCTATTTGGTGCAGAGCTGGATTCTTTATGTGATATTGTATCGTTCGGCGTGGCGCCTTCCTATCTGATTTATGCGCGAATACTAGAGGGAAGCGGGACATTCGGCTTAATTGTAAGTGTCTTACCTCTCATGTGTGCCGCTGTGCGCCTGGCACGATTCAATTTGCAGTTTTCGGGGGAAAAGAAACCCGATTTTGAGGGATTGCCGGTTGCGGTTCAGGCATACTGCGTGATTGCGATCGTGCTCAATATTGATCAGGAGACCTGGTTGTCGGGGGCAGGTTTACTGGATACGACATCAATGATCCCTGTAGTAGTAGTTCTTTCTTTGTTGATGGTATCCTTAATTCGCTTTGATGGAGTTCCAAGGATTTCATTTAACTACTTGCACCAGTATCCAGTCGCTTCCAGTGCTTACTTATTATCGGTGCTGGTTATCCTATTTTTTCCGTATTCGGGGTTGTTGTTGACTCTCTTGGTTTATATTCTGGTCGGGCTTACGCGTGCAACAATACGGTCTATTCGAACACTTGTGGCTTTGCCCAGATAACGACGGCAAGTAATGGGGGCTGACGTATCTTCGCCAAATACTCAAACGAAATAGTATGTACACAGCATATATAACAGTTACGCTTCGTCCGGCCATATTGGATCCGCAGGGAAAGGCCACACATCATGCGTTGCAGAATCTGGGATTTGATCAGATAAAATCCGTTCGAATTGGGAAGTACATGGAGTTGCAGGTTTCTGCGGATACGAAGGAAGATGCAGAGGCCGCGGTACGTTCCGCCTGTGAAAAACTCCTTGCGAATCTGGTTATGGAGGATTACACCGTTCGTGTTGAACCAGTCGAGTAATCAAGAGGTGAAGGGTTCTAACTGCCTATCATAGTGACGGACGACATCAAGACGAGGATGTAAATGAGTGCAGCAGATGATCAGCCCCGAGAATTTGTCTTCACCCACATAGAACTCAAGAATGGCAGTGAGTAGCGGTCCAGCGGCTCTACCTCTTACGTCCCTTGCTGTCAAATACCTTTGAACGCTTCCTCGGAATGGGTACGTGATCGCCTATTCAGGGAATTACCAAGGTGTTCGCGTGCGAGCAGTAAGCTGGAAGCTATTGGCTCTGCAGACGCAGATCAAGGGAAATTAGTTGAGAAATTTGTAGCTGAACTTGATTAGAAGCACGTTTACGGGGGGCAAATCAAGTGTGTTCGTCAGCTGACTTGAGGTTGACTGGTCGAAAGGGGAGTTCCCCGTCACGTTGAATAGGTCTGCGTCATCACTTCCCGAGCGGGACTGCGTCCACACTACATATAGTACAGATCCCGGGCGGTATTCCCAGCGCACCACCGTATTGGTCTGGAATCTACTAAAGGCAAAGTCGTACTGCTTGGGCCAGGCTGCTACGGGTACGAGTGTATCCCGATCCTGGAGAAGCGAGAAATCATTGTATTGCCCACGAGCTGCAAAAAGTTGCCCGTAGAATTGAATAGCCAAGTTGGGAGAGAGCGTGATGCCGGTACGCAGCGTGATATCGGCGGCTCGTGTATTTCGATGGCCATACACCGGCACAAAATGGTTGCCCTCTTGGTCCCAGGGCGTGCGCTCAGACAGGAGACTATTGAGTGTGGCATCAAAGGCCACTGGCCGCCAGGCCTCTACGTCAGATGGCTCCGAGCCACTCTCTTCTCCAATTTGCCAAAAATATTCTCCCCCAGTATCGACAGTCAACGAGAGGGGCTCATTTGCCGCCCATTCAGTGGTGTTAAATTCACGCTCAAGGCCAATCTCTAGCGATAAGTTTAGCTTGGGAGTAGCAACCCACTCAAGCTCCAGTCTGGAACCGATAGCTCGTCCACCGTCTTCGTAAATCCCGGTCTCGAGTTGGGGCTGGAGCATCCATCTACGGCGGGTATCAGTGGTGTATCCGAGTTCAATTTCGTATTCCCGAGGGCGGGCTCGTGCACCTAAGCCTCGTGTTTCGAACTCATTGTAGCCGCCAAACAGGTAGTCGGACTGAATGCCAAGCTCTATCTCGCGGTAACCGTGTGTTGTCCAGTCGGAACGAAAGAAAGTGCCTACACCATCATGGAGTTGCTTGTCGTACGAGAAACCACCTCCCCCGAAGAGGAAGAAAGAGGCGCGGCGAAACGGTCCAAATGGTTGGCCTCCGTTGACTTGATGGAATACGCCGCCGGAAAAGTTAACGTAATTATCCTGGCGCAGGCGTCCAATGTCATTCGGGTTATACCCGTTGCTGATGACAGCCAAGTCAGCGGAGAAATTCCATATGCTACGCTGTCGATCCAGACTTGCCGTGAATGCAAAACCTCGTTCCAAATCATCATCACTCACGCGATGCGCAGCACTCAATTGTCCTGATAAACTATACTGGTTATCTGCGAGTCGGATATCCCAGTCTGCCCCACCCGTATAACTTCGTCCACCCAGGTTATCATCGTAAAATGTTGCGATACCACCAAAACTGGATAGACTTCCAATCCGCTGGAGCACGCGACCAACACCATAAAGGTTCTCCAGATTAAAGTTATCGCCGGTGGAGGCTCCGAAGAATCCAAAATCAAGACCCTTTTCGGTCCGGCCAGAGAGTTTGGTTGCGCCTAATACAGGGGCCCGTGAGCCAATGCGCCGTGTATACAGGAGTGAACCACCTCGCACGACGTCGTAGTTAAACACGGCGATCCCTTCAGTAAAGAATGGACGTTTTTCGGGGAAGAAGGTCTCGAAAGCCGTCAGGTTCAGTTCTGCCGGATCAGCTTCAACCTGTCCAAAATCTGGATTAATGGTTGCATCAAGCGTAACATTGGACGAGAGTCCAACCTTAAAGTCAGCTCCCACATCTCCTGAAAAAGAGGAAGATCCAGCTTCTGAATCGCGTGTGGCATTGCCCACGGTGTAAGGAGTGACCTGTATGTTACGCCGGGGGCGAATTTCTATGATACCTTCCAGAGTACCGTATTGTGCAACTGTACCGCTGCTCCGTTCGGCTCGCGGAATCAGAACCCAGTCGGACACTTCTCCGAGGCGAGGGATTACACGTCTGAAATTAATACCCCAGCGCTGGTCTGGAGTATCAGAGAAGCGGAGCATGGTAAAGGGTATGCGCATCTCCACAACCCATCCTTCCTCGGTACGGCGGACGGAGCTTTTCCATACTGCATTCCAGGAGGTATCGAAGTCGAACCCACCACCTCCGCGAAACCGGTTCCCAGTGTAGATCCCATCCGCCTGCACTCCGGCTGCGTTTACGGCGAAACTATATGCCGTTTTTCGGTCAAAATAGGAATCAATTGATGCAATGAACCAATCTGCCTGGTTGAACTCATCTCGTCGTCCGAGAATGCGTCGGATTCCCTCAGGTTCGGTATCACGTAGTATTGCGCTGATAAAAAGCTGACTTTGCCCATAGAGGATGCGGACCTCGGTCTTTTGTGTGGCGGGTTCTCCCTCGTGAGGCGAGTATTGCGTGAAGTCTGTAGCTACAGCAGCATTCAGCCAGGCTTCTTCGTCAAGTATGCCATCTATACGGATCTCCTCGGAAGCATACGATGCTGAAAGGATGCAATCCTCGGGGCAGGGAGTATCGGTGGGCGGATACGGTGCTGTTCCCAGGATAAAAATTGCAAGTGCAAAATACATTCAAAAAGGCTGCAGAGGTTGGATTATTCGGGAGTAGAACGCCAAACCAGTATACGTGTGCTAGTAGTCTCCTGGTGAGTGACGAGATAATACATCGAAGCCCCCCGTGCTGCGCAAGACGGAGGTCCGTTTTGCGATAAGTAACCGTAACCACAACGCCCGCGCATCTTCAATATAGCGGAAATGAGGGTACTATTCGTGGAGGGAGCTATATACATGCACACATGATTGGGATATAGACGTAATCAAGCTTGTGTTTATTCCGCATGATACGGTTTCATATCGGCAGACTTGGGTGGAGATGTCAGATATTTGCGATGCCGAAGCACAAATCGTATGATCGCCAAAGGGAGCGACTGGGGTCGCCTGATTACTGTTCAAGTAGTCCTTTCCCGTCAAAGATTTTATGTCGATATCTTTCAATGCGTGCGGCTCGTGTCTCTGATTGTTTACACCGGAGAAGTGCATTATGTAACTGCGCTATCGTCCGGGTGACAGGTTATTGAAGGCGGTTTGAAAATCTGGGTCTGCGCCAAATCTTTCGATAAGTTCTCTGGGGTATTTGAAGTCGGTCGCCATTTCCACTTTCCGGCCAGCTTGTTCAAATTTGAATGCTTCATGGACGCATGTTCTGATGCTTTTTTGCCTCGATTAAGATGTCGTGACCATTGGTGAAGCACATCCAGTATCCAACCCTTGAATTAGGTCCCTGTCGTTCGAAAATGCCGTCGAGATCTTTCAGTAGTGCACCCTTGAAAAACATGAGTGAGAGGAAGCCCGTCATTCTCTGGATGATGCAAATATTCTTTCCCTTATCGAGTGTAGCAGGGACTTCTCCACTTTATCTCCTCGGTCAGATTGTAGTCTAAAAGAAATTTTCCCAGTAAACGCGTTCTTCCAGCCAGTGTTTGGCGTTGCTGAATAATTTGTTGGCTTTGGGATTTTTGGTCACTTGCTTTTGTATAAAGTCAGGTGTTTGAGACCTAACGATATGTAGAGCAGGTTAAGATGCAAGTCAGTAGAGAGTAAATATTTTCACAGCGATCGCCTGTGTGAGAAATGACTATGCACAGCCTAACTTTGGACTGGCGGTCATACCTTGAAACACACTGGAAGCGTATCTTAGGCCATCTCAAACCCTACGCTGCGCGTAAGTATGTGGAGGTTTCAAAAGGGAACAATGTATTTAACTGCAACTCGTGGGAACCTTTCCGGCAAGCGAAAGGCATACGGGCACGCCAGGCCAGATGGCCGTCTGACCCAGTGCCTACCATAACATCAGTAGTGGTGATGCCATGACCGTTTCTCGGGTTACCAATTTTTGGGCTGTTTGTTATGAACGAAACGGCTAGTACCTATCGCAACATTACGTACAGGCTAGTGCTTGGAAGCCAAGGTAAGGTGAAGAAGTTGGTTTATCTGATCGGAGATGCAGTGCTTCTCCTTTATTTGATTGCAATCCCCCAGACAATTGCGCAACAAATCGAAAGAAGTACAACTGAATCCGACTGGTATGGACTGAAAGCTCTATATGCTGCTACTGACGGAGAGAACTGGAAAATCAATTCAAATTGGGATGTAAATCGCGAATACCCTCCCAGTCCCGATAGTTTAGCTGAGTGGTATGGTATCACGCTTTCGGATGGACGAGTCACCGAATTAGATCTTTCTGACAATGGATTAACCGGAGTTCTTCCCGTTGAATTGGGATATCTCTCGAGTCTCCAGGTTCTTGATCTCCAGGAAAATGAACTTTCTGGATCAGTTGGTTCGTGGATCAAGAAGCTCACTGCAATTGTTAAGCTTCGTCTTCAAAAAAATCGTCTAACCGGTCCGATACCTGATGAACTGGGGAGTTTAAGTCACCTTGAATACTTGAATCTTCGTGGGAACCAATTGGAAGGTGTTGTGCCAGAAAGCTTGGAGAAGTTGCAGAAATTACGGGGGCTATGGTTGCATGCCAACCAGTTATCCGGCCCCATCCCTCAAGGTATCGTAGAGCTTCCAAATTTGGGATGGTTGTGGCTCGGAGAGAATCCAGATCTATCAGGAGTAATTACCGTGACTGATCCAGAACAAATGACGTCGACTGATTTCTATCTCGGGGAAACAGGTCTTTGCATTGAGTCAACAGAGGTAGCAGTAGATGAGGGTATTGAACGGGCACAGACGGTCTCGGAGTATGCCTGTCTGTTAGCAGAGGAGTGGGACGCGCTGGAGCAGCTATATGTGACTGCGGGCGGCGACAATTGGATTGATCGAACCGGGTGGGATTTTGAAAGCCGCCCGAAGGCTGAAGCTGTTGGACAATGGTACGGTATCTCCGTGGAAGATGGCCATATTCGTACTCTGCAACTTGACCTGAATCACCTTGACGGGTTCCTGCCTCCAGAACTAGGCTCTTTAACCAGGCTTGAGGTCTTGCGTATGGATGGAAATCCACTGCGTGGGGTCATTCCGGCAGAGCTTTATTCACTTGAGAATATGAAGGTATTTTCGGCATCCGAGACCGAGCTATGCATTCCAACCACCACTGCAGCACAATTATGGCTAGAAGAGACTCCGACCGTGATCGGACTCGAAAACTGTAGTGATCGTGAGGCGGCTCCACCTTCGTTTTCTTCTGACAGCGATCAAGGACGAGAGGTGATTCTGCCCCTTTGGCTTGTCGTAGGATTCGGACTGCTAGGAGTCCTTGGGGCAGGTGCAGCCCTGATTACAGTTTTTACTAAAACTAGAAGGTCCAAGGAACCCGAGCAGGAACTTATCGAAATTGATCGAAATGCAGACCAGTTGATGGCCATTGAGCAGCGATTAGAGGTGTTAATGGATGCGACTGATTCTATATCAAACTTGACTCAGCAGTACCTCAACCAGAGCGACATAGCTAAGGATTTTTCGTCGGCTCTCACGAGTTTGCGCAATGCATTAGACGAACGAGACCAGGAGATCAAACGCCTGAAGCGAGGCTATGATAACGCGGTATTCCGTAAATTTATCGCTCGCTTCATCCGAGTAGATCAAGCGGTTCAGTATTTTATTCAGCACACAGAGAGTTCCTCAACCCAATTGGAATCCATTCACTCCCTTTTGGAAGATGCTTTACAGGAGTGCGATGTACAACCATTTAGTCCAGAGATTGGAAGTGATTATCGATCAGCCTTCGGCGTTGCAGAGTATCCAAAGATTTTGACTACTATTACTCGCGAGGATGATTGTCGGATCGCTGAAATTCTGGAACCGGGCTACATCATGCAAGGTGGTAAGGAAAAAGAAGTCCTGATTCCTGCACGGGTTGCCATTTATAGGTTTAAACTTGAAAAGTAGCTTCATGAGATCAGTCATAGGAATTGACTTGGGTACAACATACTCGGTCGTAGCACAATTTGACGAATTTGGTAGACCTGTGATGGTCCCTGACCAGGATGGAAAGTATCTTCTGCCCTCCTGTGTTGCCCTCATTCATGACGAGTGGCGGGTCGGGTTTGATGCCTGGGGACAATGGGCGGCAGATTATGGCATGGATCAGAAATCTTCCGCAGCGCGCTTTAAGCGCGAAATGGGAACCTCCAAGCATTATCAGGTTGGCAAACACAATTTAACTCCGGTGGAATTGAGCGGCCATATTCTAAAATGCTTAGCGACCTATACCATAGAAGCCGTAGGACCTGTTGCGCCAGTGGTGATTACAGTACCAGCAAACTTCAGTAATGAAGCTAGGCAGGCGACCATTGATGCGTCCAAGGCTGCCGGATTAGAGCTCGCCAATATCATTAATGAACCTACTGCGGCCGCCCTTTACTATGCCTATTCTGGCAAACTGAATCGGGCTGGGACTTATGCGGTATTTGACTTGGGAGGCGGTACCTTTGACATCACCATCGCTGAATTTGATGGGAAGTCCGTAGATGTGATTTGGAGTGACGGCATCGCGAGATTAGGAGGTGTGGACTTTGATGAAGCTCTGCAGGTCTTAGTGAAAGAAAAGTATGAGATGCTGACGGGCGAGGAGGTTTCCATAAAGAGCATGAGTCATGAAGGATTTGACTTACGTAGAATCCAAGACCTGAAACATTCACTATCACGACGGGAGAAAGTCAGTATTTTTGTGAGGGGACAGGTCGTAGAAGTAACCAGAGAGGAATTTGAATCAAAAATTGCCAACTTTGTGACACAGGTATACCTGTGTTGCGAGAATGCACTTGATGGAGCTGGGCTTGAAGCAAGTGCTATAGATGGCGTAATCCTCGCTGGGGGCAGCACTCGAATTCCCGTGATTCAACAATGCGTACGGGGAGTTTTTGGCAAAGAACCACTGAGTATTGCCAATGTAGATGAAGTGGTGGCAATGGGTGCTGCGTTGTACGCTGGCTATAGAAGTGATCAGGATGTACTCACGAAACTTCAACAGGTCTCGGCGGCTGAGTTGAGTGTGCAGGATGTGGCAAATAAACATTTTGGAACCAAGGCTCTGGAATGGAACGATGCCTTGGGAAGACCTTCAGAAATAAATTCGATCATTATCAGAAAGGGAACACCTATCCCTTGCTCAATGACAGAATCGTACCAAACGATCACGTATGATCAGAGAGAAGTGGAGTGCAGTATCACTGAATGTGATCATGAGGAAAAGGAGTTCGACTCAAAATTTGTCAGAGTCATTGGAGACGGCAGCCTAGAGTTGCCTCCTGGAAGGCTTCCTGGGCAGGAGATCCTTGTTACGTATCAATATGATATCAATCAAATCATGCACTGCTACTTCGAGGATGTTGAATCGGGGGAGAAGAAAGAGATCACAGTTGATCTTACGAAAGGTATTCCTTAAAGAGAATTAAGATCTGCAGCACAATGGATAGGTGCCTTATGTAGGGTCAGCTCATGACTGTGTTTGTGATTATTGTAGCAGTGATCATATTTATATTCTGAGCAGTGACTAATGAGGCTCGCGAGGATGATGTTCACGAGGATGATGCTCAGATGAGTTCCGCCATGGAAGTTCGCGTTCGTGAAACAAGCCAACATGACCTCCCGATGAGACTAATTGAGGTGCAAGGGGTATTCCCGTTCGAGGCATATTATGAAACCGTTGGGTTCTTCGTGTCTGTATTTGATTGTATAGATGACGATCTTCATCCCGTTTTTTCGACATTAGAAGCGTTTCAGGAGCCTGATACAATCGCTTATGGATCGCGCGAGGAAGTTGGAGATATATCGCCAGGGGACTACTATCCAACATGGACACCAATCGGGGCCTTCATTCCAGAAATAATGCTGGGGGCCTATGGAGGGCATAGACAGCTCATGGCCGTTGTACGACTCGTAGATGTACACGCCAATGTAAGGGTCGAGGGGGGAAGGATTGCAGATGGGACGCGGGGAATCTTTTGGACCGGCACATTCGAGTTTACTTGTTCGCTGGGCGAGAGTGGATATGTTGACTTGTATTATCAGGAACGTCGTGAACTTCAATCTGTCGTTGTCGAGTTGGCAGCTGCTGTCGCAATTGCAGATGGAACTCTTGATTCCGAGGAGATCGATGTGGTTCAGCAGAAGATTGAGAAATGGATTGAGAAAGCCGAATCGGTTTATGATGCCTCCAATCAAATACAACAGCGGAGTTCTTACACAGCAATAGTTGAGGATGCACTGGATAAAGCAAGAATCAATCAGATTGATACCGACGCGCTACTGAATCGTCTGCGTCGAGATGGAGACCGGAAGCTCTGGTATGAGGTCATAGAATTGTGCTATGATGTAATGGCAGCCGATGCAATCGCAGATGTAGGCGAATTGCGGATTCTCTGCGAAATAAGTGATGCCTCAGGCATCGATGCGAGAGAAATTGAGAAGCTGCGCGATCGAAAAATCGTTGGTTTGAAGATCAAGAAAAGAGTCAAGATATCTGCATCGGAATTGTTGGGAATTGATGAGAGTTGGGATCAGACAAGAATCAAGAGGCATCTTCGCAGGGAATACAGTAAATGGAACAGTCGACTCAATACAGTTCCAGAAGGAAAAGCTCGCCAGAATGCTCAGAGTATGCTTGATATGATTGGTGAAGCGTACAAGAGCTATACTTAATTGAAAAAATAATAGGAACTAAGCAATCAAGTTCCGAGGGTTCATCCCAAAGTATTGATTTCGGGTACTAAAAAATCAAGTTCTGCGTATGGTAGCATGAAATTGAGTTTGTCACGAGAACGTTGAGTAGAGAAATGGATTGCACATTAAGCTCATACAGGTAGCAGAGACGCCAGAAGTCAACCCAAGTAAGTAGACGAATAACAAAATGTCACATGCCCAGAAAAAAGCTTCCCTGCGACTTCGGGTCCGTAGCTTAACCTTGGACGGGTGCATAGTCAAAAAAATTGAGATAATAGGGGATTTTCCAGACAATGCATTGCGTGAGAACATTGAGTTTGTCGTATCCGTATTTGATTGTGCGGACGGCGGCATTCATCCTGTTCTATCGACCGAAAGCGAATTTCAGGAGCAGTCTACAATGGTGTACGAATCACGCGTGAGGGTCGGCGAGATTTTACCATATATGAAGAAGATTGATGGCTGGATGCCCGTCGCGATCTTCCCCTCAGAATTCGTACTGGGCCCCTATGCAGGGAAGAGGAAGCTCGTGGCTGTGGTACGACTCGTAAACATTGACGCTAACGTACATATAGAGGCTGGAAGCGTTTTACGTAATAAGAATGGAGTCATATGGGTAGGTAAAGTTAACTTTTATTGCCGGTTGTATGGAGACGGGTACATTAGAATTTCGAAGCGGTGCCGGAGGGTTGAATCGATCGCCATCAGGTTAGCAGCAGCCGTTGCGATCGCAGATGGAACGCTTGATTCTGAGGAAATAAAGGTCATTCGGAGGCAAATAAATAGGTGGATTGAGGACTCGGAAAATCGATACGATGGTCTAGATGAAAGAAGGCGATCAAATTCCTATAAGGGAATGATGAAGCGTGCACTTATTAAAGCAAGGGCGAATGAGATTAATACGGTTTCGTTGTTAAAAAGCATGCGCATCAGTGCAGGTCGAGCAATATGGATCGATACACTGGAACTCTGCTATGATGTGATATTTGCGAATGGGGTTGCTCATGCAAGCCAATTACGTCTTCTGCGTGAAATAGCCGATAGCTCAGGACTTGATACGAAAGAGCTCGAGAAACTACGAGATCACAAAGCTATGAACTTTGAGATCAAACCCGCGGTTGAGGTAGCGACGGAGGATTTTCTTGGAATTGACGGTAGTTGGGACCAAGCAAGAATAAGGAGACACCTTAGAATGGAATACAAGAAATGGAACGGTCGCCTTAATACGATTCCAGAGGGAAAAGCTCGCGAGAATGCTCAGAGTATCCTCAACATGATTGGTGAAGCGTATAAGAAATATACATTCTCGAAACCTACTCCACAGGCAACTTCCAAAGACGACCAAGCCTTACAGGCGGCTCCCCAAAATGATCAAACCCTACAGGCAACTTCCAAAGACGACCAAGCTTCACAGGCGGCTTCCAAAAATGATCAAACTCCACAGGCAACTTCCAAAGACGACCAAGCTTCACAGGCGGCTTCCAAAAATGATCAAACTCCACAGGCAGATCGCTATGGGGCACAGTTAGATCTTTTTGAGAGCTTGGAATAACACAGTCTTGTGGCTCCTACACCTCTTCTGTGCCCTCTGTACAAAGTTGAGATGCTTGAATGGGTTTGAAGTTCTTGCAGAACTTCCGTAGAAAATGGTGTCATGTGATCCAGGAGCATGAATTGGTGCTATTGTTCCAGACAACGTGCGTGATCGACACGTGTTGTCCGTTGCCTACCGAAAATATAAATTGTCGGTCTCAAGTGGGGCCTGCCGTAGTGGATTTTGCTCGTCATCCATGCGGTGGCCCTAATATCTCGTCTCTTATTGTGTCACTACGAAATGAAACTTAGGCCAGTTGGCGGGGGTGCTTCTGCGATTTACGTTTTTCAGGTACGTGGTTGGTTGCAAACATCATGCGCATTGCGCCTTATATGGTTCAAGCGCTGTTTCGTCGAACCACTCAATCTGACTCGCGAATAACAGTCAGGCACGTTTGCATGCAGCTACGGCTAACTTATCTGCGCGGTTGTTGAGCTTATTATTGGCATGGGCTTTGACCTTGATCCACTGAACTTTATGTTTTTGAGTTTCACGCCACAGATCGTTCCAGAGGTCCTGGTTTTTTACTGGTTGTTTATTCGAGGTCAACCACCCGTTGGAACGCCATCGATTAAGCCACCCATCCGTGAATGCGCGCTTGAGGTATTGACTGTCCGTGTGAAGCTTTACAGTACACGGCTCTTTCAGCGACTGCAGTGCTTTGAGCGCCGCGGTCATTTCCATTCGATTGTTTGTGGTTTGGGGTGATCCACCTTTAAGAACGCGCTCGTGTTTATTATAGCGAAGGATTGCGGCCCAGCCGCCTCTGCCGGGATTACCTTCACAACTACCGTCGGTGTAGATCGTTACTGTCTTCATTATCGGGTTTTATTAATGCGGTTTGTAGATCAGGTCACCATTCATGCAAGAAGTGGTCATGGAGGCGCTGGCTGTGTGGCGTTCCGCCGCGAAAAATACGTTCCCAAGGGTGGTCCGGCGGGTGGCAATGGAGGTCGGGGTGGTTCCGTGATCCTGATGGCTGATAAACATCTTTATACACTTTTAGATCTGCGTTACAATCCACATCAGCGAGCGCCCGGGGGAGAAGCCGGTCAAGGTAATAATCGCGCAGGCAAAGATGGTCGTGATCTGATTATACGCGTGCCCTGCGGTACCATGGCCCGATTGTCTGAGGAAGGCAGCTTGTTGGGCGAGGTCCTGACACATGGTGATCAACTTATGCTGGTTGAAGGGGGGCGTGGTGGCAAGGGTAATACTTTCTTCAAGTCTGCGACACGTCAGTTACCCCGATATGCTCAACCCGGAGAGCCAGGAGAAGAAAAGACGGTTCTTCTGGAGCTCAAGATGCTGGCCGATGTCGGGTTGGTTGGTTTTCCAAATGCGGGAAAAAGTACGCTCGTGGCATCGGTTTCCTCTGCCCGTCCCAAGATAGCTGATTATCCATTCACAACGCTTGTGCCAAGTCCAGGAGTAGTCAGGGTGGAGGACTATGAATCGTTTGTCATTGCTGATATTCCTGGCATTATAACGGGGGCCAGCGAAGGCAAAGGGCTCGGACTACGTTTTTTGAGACATATTGAACGCAATGCGGTGCTTCTGTTTGTAATACCAGTTACGTCGGAGGATATTTTTGCTGAATTTAGGAGTTTGATGCGGGAGTTGAACAATTATGACCCGAAACTCTCAGATAAGCGTAGATTTATTGCACTGTCTAAGGCAGATTTGATTCCCAAGGAAGACTATGCCGATCGCCTTGCGCGCGTTCGTGCCAAACTTGACACCAACGAGACGGTATTTTTGATCAGTGCAGTGACCGGTTTTGGGTTGGGTATGCTCAAGTATGAGCTATGGAACTGCGTTCAAGAGGTACGTCTTGGAGATGGATAATAAAAAAGATAATACACTGGTTGCGGTTGCCAGGCAGCGGCTAGACGTTAGCTTGGCCAGTATCCCGGATATGGGATCGCGAAGCCAAGCACAGAAAACAATCCGCGCTGGAAACGTCACCGTAGATGGTAAGGTGAGAGTACGGCCCTCTTATCCAGTTGTACCTGGTGCAGTGATTAGGTGGGAAGCACCTGTTGTGCAGGCACGGCAGCTTTTACCACAGGCGCTACCTATTGATGTGATTTATGAGGATGAGAGCGTGCTCGTAATCAATAAATCGGCACGAATGCCTGTTCATCCGGGAGCAGGTAGACATTCAGGAACCTTGGCTAATGCAGTTTTGCATCACGTGAATGCGGCGCTCCCACACGCACCGGATGAAGCATTTCGTCCAGGGATTGTTCATCGATTGGATATGGATACTACTGGTTTACTGGTCGTTGCCAAAAACGATGAGGCACACCGTGCGTTACAAGCTCAGTTCGAAGCCCGGACTGTTGCGAGATACTATACCGGGATTGTGTGGGGCATCCCTGATCCCCGGACGGGTACTGTGGATGCTCCCATCGGCAGGTCCAGACTTAATCGCATCCTAATGGCGGTGCATTCTGATGGACGCCAGGCATTGACACATTATGAAACGCGCGAAATACTGGGAATGGCTGCAGTGGTGCAATTTAGATTAAGTACGGGGCGAACGCATCAAATTAGAGTTCATGCAAGCCATATTGGTCATCCGCTTGTTGGAGACGCCGCCTACGGGGGCACTACAATTAAGCACGGCCGAGTCACAGGAAAGAGGCGTGCGTTTTTTATGAACATTTTTAAGGTGCTGGATCGTCAGGCACTGCATGCCCAATCGCTGGGCTTTGTTCATCCCGATTCCGGCGAGGTTATGGAGTTTGTTACAGATTTGCCGGAGGACATGATTTGGGCAATTGAGCAGTTACGTAAAGATCCGGCAGTTTTTCGTGGTGGATCAACCAGGTATATTCAGTGAAAGGTACTTTTCAAACAATAGAGGGAACAAGCGACTTGCTGCCTGGGGCACGACGGCCTCTTGTACGCACGGAGGTTTGGCGTCACGTAGAACACGTAATCCATAAGGTTATGCACAGGCACGGGTTTGCAGAAATCCGAACACCTGTTCTAGAGCCCACTGGATTGGTTGCGCGAAGTATAGGCCAGTTCACGGACATTGTCTCCAAGGAGATGTTTACGTTCGAACGCGGTGATACCAGCTATGTATTACGTCCAGAGTTAACAGCTCCCATCATGCGCGCATATTTGCAGCATCACATGGAACAGAAGCCCGGGGTGCAGCGGCTTTATTATATTGGGCCATGTTTCAGAGCTGAGCGCCCTCAGAAGGGGCGATACAGGCAATTCCATCAGTTTGGCGCAGAAATCATCGGAACGAACGATCCAAGAGCAGATGCCGAGGTCATTGCCGTGATGATGGATGTTTACCGAACCCTTGAACTCACCGATACTCGGCTCCGCATAAATACGCTTGGAAACGCTGAGACTAGGCCCAGATACCGTGAGGCTTTGGTGAAGCACCTGACACCACATACAGAGGCACTCACAAAAATCAGCCGCGAACGCCTTTCACGTAATCCGCTTCGAATCTTGGATACGAAAGTTGAAGCAGAACGCGTTCTTCTCGAGGACGCTCCGAGTTTACTGGACTATACTGATGAGGATAGCCGGATGAGCTACGAAGCTCTCAAGGGCCTCCTGCAGTCTCTGGAGATTTCGTTTATGGAGGATCCAATGCTGGTACGTGGACTGGATTACTATACACAGACCGCTTTTGAGTTGGAGCATGCCGGTATAGGGGCACAGAGTGCATTGGCAGGTGGGGGACGGTACGACCTGTTAGCTCCTGCGATAGGGGCGTCGCGCCCTGTCCCTGCAGTTGGCTTCGCTGCGGGTATCGAGCGCCTCATTCTTGCTATGGAATCGTCTGATCTATGGCTGCCTGAAGAAGATTCGTTTGATGTGTGGATGGTTGCATTGGGAGAAACGGCAGGCCGAGAGGCTTTTCTATTGTTGCAGACGCTTCGTGCAGCTGGTCTACGCGTGGGAATGGAATTAGCCCACCGTTCGATGAAGGCGCAGATGCGTCTTGCCAATCGTGCATGTGCACGACAGGTCGTTATTGTGGCGGACCGTGAGTTGGAGGCGGAAGTCGCAACTGTAAAGGACATGGGGACTGGTGACCAGTCAACTGTTCCTCTAGCCGGATTAGCTGACAATCTGATCAAAAAACTGAACTGAACTATGTACCCACGCATCCTTGAAATTCCATTGCCCATTGAGTTTCTAGGTAGCAGCACCATCACCATCTATTCGTTTGGTGCGATGATGGCCATTGGTTTTTTGGTGGCTGCCTGGCTGATGCAACGCGAACTGAACAGGCTGTTTATCGAAGGACGGCTCGAACCAGTGCGCATACCCTCGAAGAAAAAAAGCCGCAAGCAACATTTTGTGGAAGCGAGCCCAGCATCGCTGGTGGGCACGGTGACCGTAATTGCTGTTGTGGGCGGTATTATTGGCGCAAAAATCTTTCACATTCTGGAGAACTGGGGAGATTTTATGGCAGATCCCCGGGGAATGCTTTTCTCCCAGGGGGGGCTCACTTTTTATGGTGGACTGCTATTTGCCGCAGTAGGAATCATCTGGTATGTTCGAAAGCATGGTGTAAATCTGCCACTTTTTGCCGATACCACATTGCCGACCGTGATGCTGGCTTACGGGATTGGACGTATTGGCTGTCATCTTGCTGGTGATGGTGACTGGGGGATTCCTTCGAACGTAGAAGCCAAGCCAGGTTTTTTACCGGACTGGCTCTGGAGTGAGACTTATCCTAATAACATCCTCGGGAGAACATTGCCCGAATCTGGGGTCTATCCGACCTCGATTTATGAATTTCTCATGGCGGTAATGTTGTTTGCTGTGCTGTGGAGCTTGCGCAAGCATCCGTTCAGGGCGGGATGGTTGGCATCCTTGACCGTCCTATTTTTTGGAGTAGAACGACTTTTGATTGAGCAGATCCGAGTCAATAATGTTTTTGAAGTCCTAGGGATGGAGGTCACGCAGGCGGAGATTATTTCGGTGATCATGATTGCCCTGGGGGTCGCAGGGTTGGTCTTCACCACTCGGCGTAAACGGCAATGATCCAGACCATTGCACCGCAATCACTTGGTGGTTGGCTAAGGGAAGCGGATCGGTGTGTGAATACATGGGAGGCTCGCTGGGGTGCCTATGAGACCCACCCGTCGCTCCGTGTGGAACACGAGACACTCAGTGCAGCCTACGAGACCTACGTGAATCGTCTTGCAGCCAATTACCCTTTCTTCCATCCCCGCTATGCCGGGCAGATGCTCAAGCCGCCTCATCCGGTTGCAATTCTTGGATACCTAACGGCTATGCGGATCAATCCCAACAACCACGCGCTTGATGGAGGCCCACCAACTGCAGCTATGGAAAAGGAAGCTGTGGCTGAGCTGGCCAGGATGTTTGAGTTTCCGGAGGATGCATTGGGACATTTGACCAGTAGCGGGACGATCGCCAATCTGGAGGCGCTCTTTGTTAGTCGAGAGCAACATCCGGGCAAAGCAGTTGCTGTCAGCCGGGAAGCGCATTATACACATGCCCGTATGGGGCATGTACTGGGTATGCCTGTACAGAGCGTTGCCGCAGATACATACGGCCGAATGGACCTGGATGCGCTTGAAGAATTGCTTCGGTCACAGATGATTGGAACCGTAGTACTTACTGCAGGCACCACCGGACAGGGGGCGGTTGACCCCATTGCTGAAGCCGTGACACTTTGTCGACGGTATGGTGTTCGTATTCACGTAGATGCTGCATATGGAGGGTTTTTTAGACTGCTGAGCAAGACCGGGATGCTGCCCCCCGAGGTTGGACGAAATTTGGACGCCATCAAAGAAGCTGATTCGGTTGTTCTAGATCCGCATAAGCACGGGTTGCAGCCCTATGGCTGTGGCTGCATATTGTACAGTGACCCAACGATGGCGCGGCATTATTTGCATGATTCACCTTACACGTACTTTACGAGCGATGATCTGCATCTTGGCGAAATCAGCCTGGAATGCTCACGTGCAGGCGCAGCAGCCGGAGCTCTGTGGCTAACACTTCAGCTGTTGCCGTTATCGGCGGAAGAGGGGCTTGGGCCAATATTGTCTGCCTGCAGGGAGGCTGCGCAACGTTGGCACGTCGCACTGGAAGATACTCCACTAATAAGTTGGGGCAAGCCGGATTTGGATATTGTATGTTACTTTCCCAGGGTTAAGCCCAGTTCAGCAAGCGGGATAGACCGGGCGTCCCAGGCTCTATTTGAGCGCGCTATGGCTCCCAGTTCAAACCCAGTATTTCTGAGCGTACTTCGCACACGTTCGGAAGACATACTTGCTCGTATGCCTGATTTGTCTGTGGATCAGGACAGTGCTCGAATTCTCAGAAGTGTACTCATGCGGCCGGAACAGGCCGTGCATGCTGAATCGCTGGTGGATCGTCTGGTGACACTCGTACAGGCTGATGCCGGTTAACACTTCACTGGTTATTGTTGGTCGCAATGCCGTTCGGGAGGCTTTGGAACGTAATCCAGCATTACTAGAAAAGATATGTCTTCAGCGGGGGGCTCGCGGATTAAACAGGATCCGTAATCTGGCTTCCAGAGCAGGTGTGCCTATTCGGGTACTCCCGCAGGACGGGCTTCGGAACCTGGCGGGTAAAGTACCTCACCAAGGGGTTCTAGCTGTGCAGGCAGCATTCGAGTATGCTGACTATTCCGAAGTGTTGGCAGCGATTGCTCCAAATCTCGATGCAGTACGAGCAATGCGTCCTCGACTGCTGCTATTGGATGGTATTGAAGATCCCCGAAATTTTGGTGCTATAGTTCGTTCAGCAGCAGCGTTTGGAGTACAGGGTGTGATTGTATGCTCTCATCATATGGCCCCGGTAAGTACGGCTATGGTCAAGGCTAGTAGTGGTACTGCTACACGCGTGCCAATTGCCCGTGTCGAACGATTGGCAGATGTGATCCCCGAGTTGCAGGAGCGTGGTTACTTTGTGTATGGTACCGCGGCGAATGCAGAACGGTCAGCCTGGGATATAAACTGGAAATGTCCCATAGCCTTGGTGATTGGGAGTGAAAATCGAGGCCTGTATCCCGATACCGAACGGGCTTGCGATAATTTGATTGCGATTCCGTTGAAGGGAGATGTTGAGTCGTTAAATGCATCAGTAGCGACAGGCATCCTACTGGCCTTGGCTTCTCAGCCAGGCAGTGCCGACGCTGATTAGTCTTGCTAATTTCCAAATCCAGGAATCATGATCCGGTATCCAAAGAGAAACAACGATACGAATACCCAATGAATAAATATTCAGGCATTCATCGGTATAGCATTGCGATGGTGTGTGCAAATGTGGTGGTCATGAATCTCTGCTCAGCCATAGAGGATGTGGCCGGACAGACGCAGTAATTGAAGAGCTGAAGCTTACTGAGCTACTGGGGGGCCGTGACGAATCAGACGGTAAGAAATATGTTTTTAAGGGGATTACGCTTATAACATCGTGGTTTCGCTCAACTTGCCTCCGTGGAGTCATAATCCTGTCTCTGGAGCAGGGCTGGGGTTCATCTTTCCTCGGCCCCTGGTTAAGATGGAGCGGCAGTCGGCAGGATTAGAATAAAGAATATGGCCTTTTCTTTATTTTTAGGAAATCAAAATTAAATTTCTTGATTATGCTTATAACATCGTGGTTTCGCTCAATTTGTCTCCGTGGATGCATATTCCGATCGATCTGGGACACTGATTCCGATTGATCTGGGACACCATTCCGATCGATCTGGGACACCATTCCGGTCGATCTGGGACACCATTCCGGTTGATCTGGGACACCATTCCGGTTGATCTGGGACACTCTGTAAGCCAGTATTTTGGAGCGCTAATCTGTGCTCATCAAATCTGGAAGCGGCTTGATTTTCATCTGACCCAGGTAGGGTTTGTCATAGTTTTTGGTTTCACCAAAAACTATGAGCTATGCCTACAAAACGTGTGTTGATGAAAAAGAT
>Ga0209544_1000178_pt1 | contig 97571 bp, 74 predicted proteins | sample MesohylPK_FD_187297 | JGI IMG/M metagenome (GOLD analysis project Ga0209544, IMG submission 187297) | Host-associated microbial community of the marine sponge Aplysina aerophoba from Gulf of Piran - sponge mesohyl, lysed by proteinase K... | ecosystem: Host-associated > Porifera > Sponge >... | reverse complement strand
TAAACAATGTCCAAAACCCCATGCAAAGGAATCAGAAAAGACGGCAGCCCCTGCCAGGGAAACGGCCTCGACCAGTTCGACGGCCTCTGCATCGCCCACGGTCCCGCCCCCGATCAGGCCCATGAATGGCGCTCCCTCGGCGGCAAAAACTCCGCCACCGCCGCCCGCCTCGACAAACGCATACCCGAACGCCTCAAACAGGCCATCGACCTCGTCCAAGACAGCATGAACCGCGTAGCCGAAGGAACACTCTCCCCCGCCGTCTGCAACGCCATCTGCCGCAGCGCCAAAACACTTGTCGACCTCCACCGCCGCGCCGACGAGGAAATGAAACTTATTCACACCGAAGAAACACAAGCCGCGGCAGCAGAGTTCGTCGGCGCACACGCCAACCTCGAAATCCTCGAAGCTGCCGACGCCATCGTCGCCAAACAGAATCAGTACCGCGCCGAATCTCTCGTTGACCAGGGCTTCGCCACCTTCGAAGAACCGTCCGACCCCAAAGAAGCCCCCGAAGTGGTCCTGAACGGCAAAGGGCGGCGCCGTTACGGCTACCAAACCCGCCCCGAATTCCTGCAACTGCTCTTCCATGCAAAGAAGGACGAAGTCAGGCAATTTGCCTACAAACAGTGGGAACTCCCCGGAGTGCTGCTTTTCCTGGAAGAGTTTCGTGATGCCACCGAAAGTGCTCTGGCCAGAATCAAGGGCGACCCCGCAGCCATGCCAGATTCCCCACCCCCGCTTGACCCACTGACCGGTCAGGCCCTCCACCAACTCCCGCCCCCTGCGAAAGGCAGCTCTCGGTCCGGCCATTATGTCCACACCGAAGAACTGTCCGAAGATTTGCTGGAAGAGCAACGCCGCCAGATAAAGGAAATGACAGATGAGGTTTTGGGCCTCATGGAAGACGAAGACTACAACCGAAATCGGAACGAGTTTCACCCCACGGCAGCCCACGAAGAGTTGGCGGCCTTTCTCGAAGCCCAAAAGGACCCAAACGGCAAACCGCTTAAGCACGTGAACTGGCAATAGGATTCAATCAAATAAATATTATAAAATATACAGTTGCTCCTTCGGGCAGCAGCTGTACGCTCCTACCCATCACTCGCCCCGAAGACCGCTCATATACTCCAACCAGCTCCCACCCGACCCCAATTCCGCCGAAACTGCTCCCACTCCGCCAAGAAATACACCACGCACTCGTCATGCCCGTCCCAAACAGACTGCGCATTCGGTCCCAAAGCCTCCAACGCCCCTCTTCCTACCGATACGCAGAAAACCCCCCGATTCTCTCGTAGATCTCTCGTGAACGCTCGAATATCGCTCTGCTCGGCCACACGCGACCCTGGCAAACCAGCCATCATGAAAACCCAGGAAATCCAGCAAACCCTGATACAGCAACCTGCAAACCTGCCCCAAACTGTGATAAGATGCCCTCGAGTGACGCCTTCCCCTACCTCACTAAACCGACCGCAAACCGTACGGCCCGGCCGCACCAAATTCGCCATCAAGGAAACCAGCATGGAAAGCAAGACACTGCGCTATCTTGACGACGGTAGCATCGAACTCTACACAACCGAAGTCGGCGACCCATCAGAAGGCGAAGTCCAACTGACCGGCGGCGCCTGCGGCATCTGTTCCTGGGACGTTGTGACCGCCAAGCTCGGCTCCGCAATGATCCCCATGGCCCCGCCAGGACACGAGGGCGTCGGCTATATCTCCAAGATAGGCCCCGGCGTCACCGGCTACAAAGAAGGAGACAGAGTGGCCGGCGGCGGATTCTCAACCGTGCGTAACCTCCCCAGCGAACGCATCTACCCCATCCCCAATTCCGAGCTCAGTGACGAACACTGGATCGTAGAACCGGTCGCCTGCGCAGTCACCGGCATCGACCAGACCAACCTGAAAGCAGGCGAAACCGTCGCCCTGATCGGTTGCGGCTTCATGGGCCAGCTCCTTCTGCAGGGCCTGCTGCACTCGCCAGCGGGAAACCTGATCGCCATCGACATCGTCGAAGACCGACTAGAGCTGGCCCGCCAACAGGGCGCACAGGAGACTATCGACATCTCTCAGCACGACCGCGACGACCTCGCTGCGACCCTGAAGGACCGCGGCATCGATGTCGTCGTGGACGCCACCGGCAGCCAGCCCGCTCTCGACCTGGCAACCGACATCGTAAAGACAGGCGGCCGCATCAACCTTTTCGGCTGGATCAAGGGACAGAAGGCCTACTTCGACCCGACGAAATGGCACTTGGGCGGATTCACAATCGTCAACTCCGCGCCAGGCTCCAAAATCCGCAACACATTCCCTCCGGCAATTCGTTTAATCGACGCCGGCGTCTTCGATCTGCGGCCCCTCGTCACCCACACGACTTCACTTGGTGGGTACCCTTCCCTGATGGAAGAGATCCTGGAAGGTGACAAATCCTACGTAAAAGGTGTCGTAAACTTGGCATGACCGCCGCCGCCGCGGCAGCGCTGATTCTCGTTTCCTGGGGCGCGCTCGTTTCTGGCCCGTGTCCGCTGCACGGCGCCGCCCGGTTAGCCTGGCAGCGCCGAATCTGTCCTTTTCTTACGCATGACGACACTTGTTCGAACCGACCGGAGAGAGTTTGCATTTTCCATCACTCTTTCGTATGATCCCGATACAAACAAGTCGTCCGTTGAGAAATCATATCGCGCTGCCTCCTGCCCCGCGTACCAGCTACCAAACAGGTAAACACCACTATGCAATTGGGATTCAGCACATGGGGCATGCCCACCGTTCCTATCGACGCCATAGTTCGCCATCTTTCCAGCCTTGGTTTCGATGGCGTTGAGCTTACCGTCCTGTCCCACCACACAACCGCATTGGAAAAGCTGGACGACAACGAACGACGCCGCATTCCCAAACTCTTGGCTGACCACAATCTCCAGTTGCCCGCCATCGCCGGCCATGTCAGCCTGATGGACGACGACAGCGCCAGCCATGCCGCCAACCTGGAGCGCCTCAAGCGCACAATCGATTTGGCGCTGGACTGGGCTACCGCAGACGGACCTCCGGTGATCGACACAACCGCCGGCGGTCAACCTGAAGATTGGGAGACCAAACTGGACATGCTTGTCGAGCGCATCCAGGAGGCGGCGGACTACGGGCATAGCCAGGGCGTCACCATTGCCATCGAACCTCACGTAGGCTCGATCATCGACACGCCCGAACGTATGTTAGAAGTCATCAAGCGCGTCGGTTCGGCCGCTGTCGGAGTCAATTTCGACATCAGCCATTTCAATGTCATGGGAATCGGCATCGAAGAGTCGGTATCTGCAATGGCTCCCCACGCACGCCACACCCATGTCAAGGACGAACGCGGCACCGTGCCCGACTTCGAGTTCCTCATCCCAGGGGAAGGCGAATTCGATTACGTCACCTACCTGAAATCCATGCAGCGCCACGGTTACACCGGATTCATCACCGCTGAAATCAGCAACATGGTCCAGCGGCGGACCCCCTACTACCCTCTGGAAGTCGCGACCCAGACCTATGATGTCTTGGCAAAAGCTTTCACCGACGCCGGAATCGAACGGGGCTAGAACGACTGTCATAAAGTCCACCAGTTCGCGTATGCGGCTATAGAGGAAAGCAATTCCACCTGCGCACACTAATTCCACCTTTTCACCAACGAATCAGGCCTGAAGTAGAAGGTTTCATCATTACGTTGCGGCGAAAACGAACGAGGAGACAATTGTGTCAAATGAGGTAAGTTTCGACCTGAACGGTAAAGTTATGATCGTCACCGGCGCCGGCAAGGGTATCGGCAAATCAATCGCTGAAACCGCCGCCCGCTACGGCGCAACCCTGGCCCTCGGCAGCCGCACGGTCAGCGAGAGTGAAGAGACCGCCGAAAAGTGCCGCGCCCTCGGCGTCCAGGCCAAGGCTTGGCATCTTGACGTAACCGACCTGGAAAGCATCGACCGATTTGTCAACCAGACGTGGGACGCGTTCGGCCGCATCGACTCCGTCGTCAACAACGCCGGCTACAACAGCCCCAAGCCGGCCCTCGACTACACCGAAGATGAGTTCGACTTCATTTCCGACGTGAACTTCAAGGGCGCCTTCTTCATGTCCACCGCTTGCGCCCGCCGCATGATCGATGCCAGCATCGCGGGCAGCGTCATCACCATCAGCTCGCAAGTAGGCGTCGTCGGCGGACCGCTTCGCTCCATCTACGCCTCGGCCAAAGGCGCGGTCGGCCAGATGACCCGCTCGCTGGCAGTTGAATGGGCGCCCAATAACATCACCGTCAACGCCGTCGCGCCAACCTTTACGCGCACGCCGCTCCTGGAACAGGCAATCAAGAACCCCGACTTCGCCAAGAACCTTGAAAAGATCCCAATGGGCCGCATCGCCGAGCCGCACGAAATCGCCGGCGCCGTCATTTACATGGCCTCCGATGCCGCCCGAATGGTGACTGGCCAGATTCTCGTCGTCGACGGCGGTTATACCGCGGTTTGACTCGCACAAGCCCGTATTCTTGTAATCGCTGCAAGTATCAACTGGTATTCGATTTCATTGGCCGCCGAGGACCGGATAAGGACATTCCGAAACCTTAAACCATTCGGATTCGACTATGCCCAACAAGCTGCGCGCTGCCGTCATAGGCACAGGCGGGATATCCGCCAATCACATTCAGGGCTATCTTGCCTCCGGTCGCTATGAAGTCGTTGCTTTGGCTGATCTGAGTGCGGAGGCAATGGCCGAAAAGAACGACCGGTTCGACATCGCTCCCGCGCACTACACCGACGGCCGCGAGATGATGGAAAAAGAGCGCCCCGATGTCGTCTCCATCTGCACCTGGCACAAGGGGCACGCTCCCTGGACCGCAGCCGCCGCCGCCTTCAAACCGCAAGCGATCCTCTGCGAAAAACCAATGGCCGACACCGTCGGCGCCGCCGAGCAGATGATGATCGCCTGCCGCCGCAACGACGTGAAACTGGCGATCGGCCACCAGCGCCGCTTTCTTCCCGCCTACACGTTGGCAAAAGAGCTGATAGGCTGTAACGCTATCGGCGAAGTCAACCTCATCCAGAGCATGGGCGGCGCCGGGCTCCCCAACTACAGCTCCCACCAGACCGACATGTACCGCTACCTGTTGTCCGACGACGAGTGCGTCTGGGTGATGGGCAATATCGAGCGCAAGACCGACCAGCATGAGCGCGCCACCCGCATTGAGGACCGCGCTATGGCAGTCTTCCAATTCGCAAGAGGGCCCCGTGCGATAATCCTCAGCGATCTTGTGCCCAACTACTACCAGGGCGCGCAGATTTTCGGAAGCGACGGCATGATCAGCATTACCACCGAATCGCTGCAAATTCTGAATGCTAAGAGCGGCGGCCGCTGGGAAGAGCACGTGCCCGACGGCAAGTTCTACACGGTGGAGGATTTGGGCAGCCGCTTCGAATGGGAGGAAGGAGGAGCCGCGCAAGCCGATGAACTCGCCGACTGGGTGGAAGGTAAAGCAGAAACGCACAGAGGCCGCGGCGAAAATGGGTACAAGGCGCTCCAAATGATCCATGCAGTATACGAGTCCGCGCGCATGCACGAAAAGGTCGAAATGCCGTTGCAGACGCGAGTCAATCCGCTGGACCTGATGGTGGATTCAGGCCACTTGACGCCCCAGCGCCCGGGCAAGTACGATATACGCGCTGGGCAGCTACGAAACGAAAATATGCTTGACGATACGAAGAACTATTCGCAGAACTAATCGTAATCATCCGTCTCTGTCCAATGGGAATGCATTCAGGAGGGCATGACCATGAAACTCTCGGCCGAACAACTCGCACATTTCGATGAATATGGTTACGTGCTTGTCCGCAACGTTTTCAGTCCTGAAGAGGATATCGACCCTGTTATCGAGGAGTACAAGACCGTTCTCGACAACTTGGCCCGCGAACTCTTTGAGGCCGAGGAGATATCTTCACTCTACGAGGAACTACCCTTTTCCGAACGGCTGATCGCCATCTACCAGGAAAGCGGCAAGGTTCACGCGCAGTATTTCGACTTCTCGCTGCCCCAGGGCAATGTCCAGCCGGACACACCCTTCTGGGCCGGCCCGTCAGTCTTCAGCTTGTTGACGAATGAAAGCCTGCTGGACTCCGTCGAGTCGATCCTCGGCAGCGAAATCTACTCCAATCCGGTGCAGCACGTGCGCCTCAAACCGCCGGAACGCCTCACACCGGTAAACGAGGAGACCGGGCGCGTAATGTTGGGCAAGACGCCCGTCCATCAGGACCACGGCGTAGTCAGGGAAGAGGCTGACGAAACACAGATGCTGACCGTCTGGTTCTCGCTCATGGACGTGAACGTAGAGAACGGCTGCCTCTGCGTCTGGCCTGGCAGCCACAAGCGGGGTCTGATCGACCACTGTCCCACAAATATTGGGCTGGCAGTTCCCGGTAAACTGCTCGACGGCAAGGCTGTACCCATGATCATGAAAAAGGGCGACGCGCTTCTGATGCACAAACAGACGCTGCACGCCTCCTACTCCAACAACAGCGATTCAATCCGTTGGAGTTTCGATCTGCGCTACAATCCCGTCGGACAGCCGACTGGCCGACCTGCCTTCCCAGGCTTCGTCGCCCGCAGCCGCAAATATCCCGAAACGGTCCTGCGCGAACCCGCCGCCTGGGAAAAACTGTGGCGTGATACTCGCGATTACATGGCAACGATTGAAGATGGCGGAGCATTCAATCGTTGGACCAAGGACAACCCGGTCTGCGCCTAGCCCAAAGGCAAAGGCGTCAGACTGGCGCTAAGTATCTACAACTGTTTTCACAGATAAAGGGGTCAGGAAATGACCGCTGGAACTGACGCGTCTCCCCTGGTAATGGCCCAGTACGGAACCAAGCACGGGCACGCCGCCGGCAAACTGGAGGCGATGCAGGACTCGCCGGACGTGGAGGTAGTCGGCGTCTTTGAGCCCGACACCGAACGCCGCGCCGAGTTGGAAGTAACATCCGGCCCGTTCAGCAATGTCCGCTGGTTTGACTCGGAACACGAGTTGCTCTCGGACACCTCAATCGTTGCCGTATCCTCCGAAGGCAAGAACGCCGAGAGCCTCCCCCAAACCGAGGCCCTGGTCGATGCCGGTTTGCATGTCTGGTACGACAAACCGGCCGGTGAAGATTGGCCAGGCTGGCAGCGAGTCATGGGGAAAGCCCAGGACAAAGGGCTGCTCATCCAGATGGGCTATATGTTCCGCTACCAGAACGGCTTTTGCCGGATCGCCGAGTGGGTGCACGGCGGCTTGCTGGGTGACGTCTTTTGCACGCGGGCTCACATGTCTACCAGCATCACTCCCGAATCCCGCAGTGCCCTCGAAGTCCATCAAGGCGGCATCTTTTTCGATCTCGGCGGGCATATGCTCGACCAGATTGTCTGGCTGATGGGCAGACCGACAAAGACAACCAGTTTTCTCCGTACCGACGGCGTACCCGGTCCAAGCTGCGCCGACAACACGCTCGGCGTTCTTGAATACGAGAAAGGGCTTGCCTTCGTCGATATTGCCGCGATGGAGCCCAAACCGATGGCACGTCGTTTCGAAGTCTACGGCACCAAGGGCAGCGCCATCCTGCTTGACCCCTTCGAACCGCCGCACGCTATTCGCCTGTGCCTGGAGGAGCCTGCCGAAGGCTTTGATGCGGGAGCGCAAATTGTACCGGTTCCGACCCAGAGCCGTCAGCAAACCTACGAAGAGGAACTGGTGGCCTTCGTGGCGACCTTGCGCGGCCAGCAGCCGCCTGACCGTTCTGCCGAACACGAACTCCTCGTGCAAGAGACCCTCCTGCGGCTGACAGGAAGAATCTCTGACGCTTAGAATACAGTTTCGATCTCGACCTCAACCACATCTGTCTGACAGTGGGCGGTCCTCGGCCGCCCACTTTTACGCCCGCGCGTGGCGCAGTCGAATCGACAGGTAAACCTTCTGCGAGCGCCGCCACAACCACATATTTCGCACTATCGAACCGCAGTTGTATGCAGCCACCGCGACGTAGACGCCCGAAACACCGCAGAGCAAAGCGCCTCCCCCTGAAAGGCAGGGCCTCCCGGCCCACAGCCCCCCAATGACCAAGAGAGTCGTAACCGTGGTTAAAGAAAGCGAATCCGCCTCTGTGATGCTCCGCGTCCGCTGACTGTTTATCAGGGTCCCTTGGAACAAGCTCGAAAGTGTCGTCAGCGCCGGCAGTGGAATGATCAGCCAAAGAGCCGCCTTTGCCTGCCCCACCAACTCCGGCGGCAGCGCGGCGACCCGCAAGAACCAGAAGTCCCCAAATGGTGTGACCGCCATCACCAAAGGCACCGCCGCCAGCGCCAGACCCAGTTTCCAGGTGAATCGCCGCAGAACCTCAATCGAGCCGGGTCGATCCAGCAACACAATCACCGATTCAACGAAGGCAAAAGCCGCGCTGTTGGTCATTAACAGCACGCCAAAGAGAACAGGCCAAAGGGCCAGCGACCCTAGCGAATCTGGCATGCGGCTGAGGCTGGCGCTGACGAGAGGCTGGAGCAGAATCTGCATGAATGTCGTCAAGACCAGTGGCAAGTAAAAGCGAGAAAACCGGTGCAAAGTCAGAGGCGGAGCGCCGGGACTTACTGACAGCAGGTTCTTGCGCACCACTGGTCTTACTCGTAGAGTGGCGTAGACGGCTTCGAAGACGACCCCTACTGAAATCGTGATACTTGCGATGATCAGGCCGCTCCATGGAGACATCCAGAATAGTCCGACAGCCAGCGCAACCTCAAGCATAAGCCGAAGCACTGTACCGAGCGATACCGCCCGCGTCTGGTCGCAGCGAATCAGAACACCATATTGGAAGCGCCGCAGAGCAAGGCTCGGGATAAAGGGGAGCATGATTCGAACACCGCTGCGGACTGGCTCGGCAAGCTCCGCCGGCGCTGAAATCAACCCTAGCATTACGAAATCAAAGACAGGTGTAAAGGCCAGCAGAACGTGAACGGAAGTCAGGCCAACGCACAGCCAGATCATGTACCGTCTGCCCCGCCGGTAAGACTCCCTGTCTCTGCTCAAAGCCGTCGAGGCCGCCAGCATCGAAATCGAAGGAGCGGAGAGAACGAGGACAAACGAAAACGCTAAGCCCCAAGCCGCCAACTGCTCCTTGGGATCAACGCTTCGAGCCACAACCGCCGCCAGTAACGGCTGTTCCACGGTAATCATGAACCAGCTCAGCGCCAGCGGCCACCAGGTCTTGAGTATGCCTTGAGTGGAAAGATTCGGCACAAAAATTTTCTGCTCAGTTTGGAGTGTCTGCTACGAGGCCTGCCAGTCTAGGATTGTGCCCAACATACCCGGTTCCCATCGTGCCAGCGTATCGTAGGCGGCTCCTGCATTCTTCCACGCGAAACGATGGGTGGTGAGTGGATCGACCACCAGCCTCCCGCCGACTAGAAGTCTGAGAGCAGTGTCCTCATCCGCCTGATGCGTCCACCAGCCCGGCGCCGAATCATGCTTTGGCCGCGTGCTCTCATGCGCGCCGAGCACAGTCAGTCCCTTTTTGTGAACGTCGCGGTAGAAATTCACCGCTTCCGTGTCTCCCCTGGTACTGCCCAGCAAAACGACCCGCCCGCCAAATCGAGCCAGAGCGAAGGCAGCAGGGATGGCCTCCGGATGGCCTGTCGCTTCTATGACCACGGAGGGATCCTTGCCGCCGCACTGTTCTCGGAGGGCGGGCCCGAGACCTTCATCCGCCTTCAGTGCGGCGTCGACTTTTAGCGCCTCGGCAAACTCCAGGCGGCGAGGGTCCTTGTCGATAGAGATCACTGGGAGCCCGCCGTTGAGCCGGGCCAACTGCATCACAGTCAGCCCGATCGGCCCGCAGCCTATGACTGCCACAGGCTCTCCGAGCTCGATTCGGGCCTTGCGGACACCTTGCATTGCAATCGATCCAAGCCGGAAAAAGGCAGCCCGCTCGTTGGTCAACCCGTCTGGAACATGGTTGCATACTGAAGCTGACACATTGGCATACATGACATGGTTCGCCCGCGACGCAACTCGATCTCCTACTTCCCAGCCCTCCACGCCTGCTCCCACCCCGACCACTTCACCGATGTGGCTGTATCCGGTGCTCTGCGGGTATTGCGCTGGTGTATTCGCCAGACCCAGCAGAAATGCCCTCTCCGTACCCGGGCTGAGCAGTGAAACCAGCGCCTTGATCAGTAGCTCGCCTGGCCCTGCTTCCGGCATTTCGCACTCCCGCACATCGGCGACTCCCTTCTCGACAAATAGGACCTCATAGTTGCGCGTGGACATTGGTCTCCTCCTTGTCTTCCGATTCACCCCGAAAAGAAATCTGAGCTGAAATGGTGGATTCCGACCCTGTCTGCTCCAACATAGGGAAGGCCGAGATGTAGACTGGGTCTAATGAAGGCCGCAAGTAAGAGGTTCTGACTCTTGGAAATCGTACTTGCCATTAGGGTCCAAGCGCCGCATGGACCTGGCTAAACAGCCCTTGCTTCGTGCCTTGATTCTGCCTTTCTGCAGGGTCCGTGAGGTTTTCCCGCCAAGGAGCCAGTATAACACAGCACACTGAGCAGACTGCCATCTGGAATCCTTAACGCTCGCCTGGGAGGCATACGTTTTCTGCTGTCTCCTAATACGTGGATGAAGTTGAGCCGTAGTCCGAAAAACTTGACACTCGCTTACTTTCTGTGCGATTATCTCTCTGCTTCCACAGCAGTACAAAAGTTTTTTTCTACCCATACATTCATTAATGAGGAGACACCAATGAACCGTAGTAAATTTCTGAGCCTGGCCATCGTCCTGATGATGGCGCTCCTGGCTGCATGCGCCGCGCCTGCCGCCGCACCTGCTGCTGAAGAGGCAGAGGATTCCGCCGACATGGCGGACGCGATGGATGAGGAAGTTGAGCAGGTACTCATCGGCGGCTTCGACGTCGGTCCAGGTGGTGATCCGCAGGGCGTACTTTACAACAACGGCGCCGGCAATGTCTGGTTCGTCAAGATATTTACGCCGCTGATCATCATGGACTCCACCTTCTCAAATCACACCAACGAAGCTGCGTTGGCTGTCAGCTGGAAACCTAACGAAGACGCCACCGTTTGGACCTTCAATCTGCGTGAAGGCGTCAAATGGCATGATGGCGAGGACTTCACCGCCTCAGATCTGAAATGGACCGCTGAGTTCGTTGCTGCGCCGATGGCCGCGGTGACCCACTTTGGCATTGGCCAGCCCCAGCAGATTGTTGGCTGGACCGAGTACAACGACGGCGAAGCCGATGAAATTACCGGTATCCGCGTCGTTGACGACCTGACGCTTGAAATCGAGCTGAGCAACCCGAATCCGCGATTCTACGATTCAGTGCGCGGCTACTACGCTCTTCCTGAGCACGCCATCGATTTCGAACCGACCGAGATATTCAGCAGCGACTGGTGGTTCAGCAGCCCGGTCGGCACCGGTCCGTTCAAGTTCCATTCCTTCGAGAAAGATCAGTTCATGACGCTCCAGCCGAACGAACTGTACTGGGATGGCACACCCGAGCTGGATCAGCTGGTTAACCGGTACTTCGTTGACGAGACGGCCGCCGTACTGGCACTGGAGAGTGGTGACATTGACTTCACCTACGTCAGCGCCGATGTGGCAAGCCGCTTTGAAGGCAACCCCGACTACCAGATCTTCTCAGGCCCGTCGTTCGTGACAAACATGTTCAACTACAACTTTCTGAACGATGTTTGGAAGGACAAGCGCATCCGCCAGGCCTTCATGTACGGTATCGACCGTCAATCAATTATCAACGACGTCTTCAACGGTACCGCGCAGGCCACACCTTGCCAGGATCCCTATCCCACTTTCTGGCCGGCAGACGCCAACTATTACGAGTACAATCCGGAAAAGGCCCGTGAACTTCTGGACGAAGCCGCTGCCGACGGTGTTACGCTGGACGGTGTCAACCTCGACATCCCCACCTACTACACATCGCAATTGGCAAAAGACATCCTGACCGTAATGCAGGCCAACATGGCCGATATCGGCGTCAACTTGAATCCGACCTTCCTTGACGTGCCCACCTGGCGCACAGTCGTGGACGACAACGCTGCCGATTGGAACATCGCTTATCGCGGCGCTGGCGGCGGACCGGCATCCTACAGCTCGATCTGGTACGTGGCAGACAACCAGTGGGGAATCGACGATCCCAACTATGTTGACCTCTTCAATGCCATGGACGCCTCCCAGACTGCCGAAGACTACAGGGCAGCCCGCACCGCCCTTTGCAAGTATCAGAACGATGAAGCCACCTTTGCCTACTGGTGGGTCTCCACCCGATACGGCATCGCTACCGTGGATATCGAAGACTTCCACTACTTCCCTGCTCCTGGTGGCGGTCCCTACGTTGATCGCTCCCAAGACTGGAACATGAAATAGCACCACCTCGAGGCGGTGCAGCTGGCCTGGCAGGTTAGGCCATCTGCACTGCCTTTTCAAACTTCCGGGCCCTATTCGGAGTCGCCCCCAACACACATGCAATACTTCCTGCGCCGCGTTCTGATAAACATTCCTGTCCTCTTTCTGGTCACCATTGTCATCTACTTGTTGATAAACTTGGCTCCGGGCGATCCGGTAGATTTCTTTGTCAACGAAGAAATCGGTATCACGAAAGAAGACCTGGACTTTGTGCGCGAGCGCTATGGGCTCGACGACCCGCTTCCCATTCGCTACGTAAAATGGCTGGGCCAAGTCGTTCAAGGCGATCTCGGCTTTCGTTTCAAGAACGGCGACGACGTGTCCGAAGTGCTGGCCGTGCGTTTGCGCCGAACGTTCCTGCTCATGGGTACAGCCCTCGGAATTGGTATCGCCGTCGGCGTATCGCTTGGTATCTTTATCGGCCTGCGGCAATACTCCGTTTGGGATTTCACCTTTACCGGACTCTCATTTGTGGGAATTTCCATGCCGGCATTTATCGCCGGCATTTTTGGCCTCTACATCTTTTCGGTCAAGTTAGGTTGGTTCCCGTCCGGAGGAATGCGCACTATTGGCAAGCCGGAGTCTATATTTGATCTGATGTACCACCTGGTGCTGCCTGCAGGTACGCTCGCAATCTTCAACTTGGCGACCTTCATGCGTTATACCCGTTTCAGCATGCTTGAAGTAAGGGGGGAGGACTACGTCCGCACCGCCAAAGCCAAAGGGCTGAAGCCGCCCGCAGTAACGTGGCGCCACGTTTTCCGTAACGCCCTCCTCCCTGTGGTTACAGTCGTGGGCTTGAGCTTGCCTACCCTGGTTGCCGGCGCGCTCTTCACCGAAACCATTTACAGTTGGCCGGGCATGGGGGCGTTATTGGTTGATGCAGTTGCCGCGCGCGACTATCCCATGGTCATGGGAATAATGCTGGTGACTGCTCTGGTTGTTTTGTCGGCCAACCTGATCACCGATCTCGCTTACGCGGTCGCCGATCCAAGAATTCGCTACGAATAAAAAGGGAAACGGTATGCGTGTACGCAGTTGCCGGCATGATGGCCCCGAATAGCTCTACAAGGAACGATTGGCCAGCGGACTGACATGTCAACAGACATTGGAATTCGACGATTTGGTTCACAGTCCCCCACTGCCCAGGCCTGGTGGCGGTTTCGCCGTCATCCGCTTGCCTTGGCGGGACTGATAATGTTCGCGGTTGTCCTGCTGGCGAGCATCGGCGCACCTGTGCTCACTCGCTATGACTACGCCGCACTAAATCTACAGGACAAGTTTCAAGAGCCAAGCATGGCGCACTTTTTGGGCACGGACCGCGTGGGCCGTGACATCTGGAGCCGCACCCTCTTTGGCGGCCGCGTCTCATTGGCCGTCGGCTTTGCCGCAGCTTCAATTTCAACCGTAATCGGCGTTATTCTTGGCTCGGTTTCCGGGTACTATCGGGGCAAGGCCGACCAGGCAATTATGCGCTTTACAGATGTCGTGATGACCTTCCCGCGCGTGGTAATTATCCTCACCGCGGCCATCTACTTGGGCCAGAGCATTGCCAGCGTTATATTCCTGATCGGCATCTTCAGTTGGCCCGGCATTACCCGCCTCGTGCGGGGGCAGGTACTCTCCTTGAGGGAACAGCAGTTTGTGCTTGCCTCGCGCTCATTGGGTGCAGGCAACCGGCGTATCATCGTCACGCACGTGCTGCCCAACGTAATTGCACCGTTGCTCGCCTCAGTAACTTTCGCAGTTAATGGCGCGATTCTTCTCGAAGCCGGGCTGAGCTTCCTCGGGGTCGGCATCCCACTGCCAACGCCAAGTTGGGGCAACATGCTGGAAACCGCCCGCAGCCTCGACGTGCTCCAGGACGGCCCCTGGATTTGGGTGCCTCCTGCCGTGATGATCCTGCTGACAGTCCTCAGCATCAACTTCATCGGCGACGGCCTGCGCGATGCCATTGACCCCAGGTATCAGCAAGGCTGACAGGATCGATCACAGCCTCAAGAGACTCCTCTAGTCCAGACACCCCACTCTGAGAATCCGAAATTCTCTTAATGCATGCTTCGATTTGGAAGCCATTCATTTAATGGGAACGTGATATCGTCTGCTGGAGTCGGTTGATTGCTACCAGCGACTCGTGCCCCATTTGTCAGGGTAACACGTCCAGGGAGCCAATCTCCAGGCGAGGATTGTCGCCATTCATTGGAACAATCGGTTCGTGAGACAGGTCGGGATAATACAGGCCCGCTATGAGACGATACCTGCCCGGCGGCAGAGAGTCAGGTATGGCAATGTTGTGTGTCGAGTGTAGGATCAGGCCCGCCATCCAACTCTGAAATGGTGTGTTCTTTCCCCCTGGAGGGCCATCGTCTTGGCTCAGCCCGTTGCCTGTCTCGTCAACCAGATGCACGAACGCGCTAACTGGCTCTCCAGGGCCTTTGGCAAGCCATGTCAGGTGAACAGGAGCTACTTCCCCTGCTCGCAATGGTGGAATCGAGCGTACGCCTTCCAGCCGGACAAACCCATAGTCTGCCGCAATCGCCGACACGTCCCTAGTGCGCTCCGTGAAGCCAGAGACCGCCAATAACATAAGCCCCCCAATCGCAAGCCAGACGAAAGATAGCCAGAATCGCCTCACCTCCTTAAAGTCGATTCCATTTCCCCTTCGAAGAAATAGCAGTAGTCCGCTAGTTTGGCCCAGCAATATGAACACCACCAGCCAACCTGTAGCCGTTACTAGCCTGCCCATCCATACGGCCGCCGTCGTCCCCCATGCAATGTCGACTGAATGCGCTCCGGGGGGAACCGTCACACTGGCGAGGCCGAGTCCGGTCGCCGGCTGGACATCCACCTGAATGCCGTCCACGGAAACGCGCCAGGGTGGAAAGTAGAACTGATGGAAGAGTAGTCGAAAGGTCTGATCAGTCGTGACCATGTATTGCTGTTGAAGTAGGCCTGTCCTCGTTGGCGTCACGGCGATGGAGCCGATAGGATCTGGGACTGTAAGTCCTTCCCACGGTTTTCGCCCAGCGTTGACGGCATCTACCATTGGAGTCGCGGACCAGATGGGCAGAAGGTGTTGGGCCCAAATGTTCATTGACGAATTCAGAATCATGGCACCAAATGAGTCAGACCAGTGTGCCACATTTGGTGCTTCTTCACTCGTCGTATAATTGAGGCCAAACGATGCGTAAGCGAACAGGTAGATCGAAACGAATAGGCTCAAAAGAGGCACGCCTTTCGCCCAGGATCGACCCTTTCTACGCAATGACTCAATTGTCGCCGCCAGCAGGAGAGCAACGCCAAGAGCCGCAAAGATCTGCCATCGCCAGGGAAACTGGACTTGGTCAAAAAAAAGTTCGCTGCGAGTCCACAACCATCTGCTTGTATCCGTCATTGCCCAAACGAGTGCAAGGGTCAACGCAGTCGTCATTAGCGTGAAATTGCGCAACATGCGAGACTTTGTTGTCAAGACGATCGCCAGTGCTGCCAGGGCGATCGGAATGACGTAGACCGGCAGCCTGGGTCGACTATTCGGAAAACTGTATGAATAGGAAACTTGGAATTCAATCAACTCACTCCACTTCAAGAAATGGCCCATGCCAATTCCACTGAACAGTCGATTTCCGTTCAATACCCAGCCTAGTTCCAGCAGGGCTGGAAGCACGTACCATGCGGTCAAGACGATGCCAATTGCAACTGGGACAATGCTGCTAACAGTAATGCGAATAAAACTGGAATGCTCTCTGTGTTGATATACCATGAACACCAAGAGTGTGGCCCCAAGCAGGAGGACCCCCATGAGCGCTGTCAAATTGTGGGTGACGATCAACCCTGCCCAAGCCAGGCCGATAATGGTCAACTTTAAGGAAATCGAGGGCCATTCCCTAGTCTTCCAGTCCAAACTTGCGGTCTGTAGAGTGTAGAAAGCGATAGGTGGCAGCCAGAAAAAGGCGCTGAATTCCGGAAATGCACCCCTTACAAAGAAATCGTAGATTCGATAGGGAAAAAATTGAAAGCAGATAACGCTGACCATAGCCGGCCAGACCGTTACGAATAGGCGGGATAGCCGAAACATCCACCATGCCGAAATCCCGAATCCAAGAGATAGCGCGATGCGGATACTCAGAATCAAGTCGAGCCCGGCTAAATGCAACAGTGCAGGTGGATAGTAGAAGCCTGGCGAATAATAATTAAGGACTGGGCGTCCATAGCCAAGCATGTGGTCGGGGAACCAGCGTGGAAAGATCACTCCTGCTCGCAACGCGCCAGTCAAGGACTCAATCCGCCTCGTATGGGTTATTCCATCATGGGTTTCTACGGGCCAAACGGCCGTCAATGCAAAAAAGGCTAGACCGGAGAAGACTGCAAGCAACAGCGGGGCGATTCGGTCTTGAATATCCGTCTCTTCCATGACTCGACTAACGAATGTCCTGCTGCCTGCAGCCATCTGGCCTCGATCCTCTTTGTCTCATTTTCTTTTGCATAGAACAGACCGAATCCGGCGTCGCAACCCTCTTAGGAGGCAACAACAACATACTGAAGGTTCATTGAAAGGGCTACAACAGTGCAATGGACCGATCCTGTTTCCCAGAATTTCGGTTGGCAGACGTGGACATTCTCGTGTCACACGTACTCGAACAGTTCACTTGACTCGGGCAGTGCCGCTTCGGCCGCTACTCGGCGATCGACTGCCTTGGCGGGTGCCCCGAAGTTCCTGGAGATTTAAGGAAGGTTGCGTCACTGTATTCCAAGGCGAACCGCGAGGTCGTTGAAATCCTTGGCAACCACGTCAACAGAAGGATCAGGAGCGAGATCTGAGGTCTGTTCTGGCCCATGCTCCTGAGGCCGGTGGACAAACGCGGTCTTGAATCCAACAGCCTTTGAGGCTTTCAAGTCTCCGTTGTGGGCGGCGACCATCAATACCTGGTGAGGCTCCAATCCCAAGAGTGCCGCCGCCATCTGGTACACCTCAGGGTCCGGCTTGTAATGCTTGGCCAGCTCTGCCGAAAGAACACAGTCCCAGCATATGCCTCCGTGCCGGGCCATGTTGACCAAAAGGGCCACGTTGCCATTGGACAACGACGCGACGATGGCGTGCTGACGCAGGCGTGCAAGGCCTGACGGAACATCGGGCCATGGATTCAGCCGGTGCCAGACTCTGTTCAATTCCTGCTTATCGACTTCGGACAGTCCCGTGACCTGGTGCCGCTCCAGGAGTTCATCCAGTATCAGGCGGTGGAGCGCATCGATATTCATCCATGGTAGCTCCCCAGCACGGACACGGTTCATGGCCGGTCCGTATCCTCCTCGCCATTCGTCTGCAAACTGTTCCCAGTCCACTTCAACGCCCTTGGCGGTCCAGACTTCCTTCCCTTCACTTATTATCGATCCGCGCCAGTCCACCACCGTCCCGAAGACATCGAATGTCATCGCTTTGATTTCAGAAGTATCCATAATTTCTCCACTCGTACTGTTGGTGAGACGAACGCCTGCAGGGCGGCGCACGCAGTCGAACTATTCCTTTAGCAAGGAAGCAGGTCTATTCGGCCCTGGACGTAGGCTAGAGTCACGCTTGTGACAGTGCATCGACGATAGCATCGCAGAATTCAGGCAAGTCGTCTGGAACGCGCCCCGTCACGACATTACCATCGATTAGCGCAGGCACATCATGATAGATCGCGCCGGCGTTGAGCAGATCGTCGGTAACCGCGCAGTAGGCGGTTACATTGCGGCCGGCCACACTGTCCGTCCCCTTTTGCCGGTCAAGAGAAATGAGCACTTGCGGCCCATGACAAATGGCTGCCAGCACCTTGCTGGCCCGATGGATTGCCGCAGCAAACTCCAATGTCTTGTCATCGATCCGAAGGAAATCAGGAGCAAGCCCACCGGGAAAGACCGCCGCGTCAAATTCCTCCGGCTTCATCTCCCATATGCTCTGCACAGTATAGCGATTGCCCTCAGCAAGGACATCAAATGGAATCGCATGCCCGAACCTTCCTGTTATCGGCTTTTCGGGCCAGGCCGGACGCCCATGAAAATGTCCGAGTGCATCTTGCGGCAACGTCCCGACAACGACCTCCGCGCCGGCCTGGCTCAATTGCAGCACAGTATACATTACCTCGATATCCTCGAACTCATGCGCAGTGAGAATTGCAATTACCTTTCCTTCAAGTCGCTTTTCCATAGTGCACTGTCTCTCCGCTCAACTCCTGTGTACCTCGAGGGCGGCCCAGTCAAATTCAACGCCATGCCCTGGTCTATTTGGCGCGATGGCCACCCCATCCCTGATGTGAAGAGGATGCTTGATAAAACGATCAAGCCCAAATCCATGTGCTTCCAGATAAGAGCTGTTGGGAATCGCCGCCAGCATATGCACCTGAAGATCGTGAACTCCGTGGGTCGTAATCGGCAGGTTGAAGGCCTCGGCCAGATGCGCGACCTTCAGCCAAGGCGTAACACCCCCCAACGTAGCCACGTCCGGTTCAGGAAACGAGATTGCCCCATGGGCGATCATCTGTTGAAACTCATACATTGTATGAAAGTTCTCCCCGGTCGCAATCGGAAGACCGCCTTCCCGGGCAATGCGAGCATGGCCGGCAACGTCGTCAGGAATCGTCGGCTCCTCCAACCATAGCAGTTCAAATGGCGCCATTCCTCGGGCGGCCCGAATAGCCTCATCCACTCGCCAGCGCATATTGGCATCTGCCATTAGCGGGAAATCCGGACCCAGGTGTTTGCGCATTGCCGCCACCCGCTCCAGGTCTTCGGAGAGCCGGTCTCGGCCAACCTTCATCTTGATGGCGCGAAAACCTTGCGCCTGAAAGTCATCGGCCTGCGCCAATAGCTCATCCAGCGAGAACTGCAGGTCTATGCCCCCGGCGTACACCGGAACCTCGGGATCATGGCCTCCCATCATACGCCACCAGGGTTCCCCTTGGGCCTGGCCTCGCAGGTCCCACAAGGCAATATCAAGGGCCGCCATCGCAAAGGAAGCGGCCCCGCCCCTACCGACAAAGTGCACATGCCACCACATTCGTTCCCACAAGCGTTCAATACGACCGGCATCTTCTCCGATCAGAAGGGGAGCCAGGTCATCACGAATATGAGCCAGAATGGCAGAGCCGCCAATATCACCGCCGCAATACGTATAGCCCATTCCTTCCAGCCCGACCGCAGTCTCGATTCGCGCCGTGATCAGCCCGAAATGAGAAATGTCACCGTGCGTGGAGTCCGAAAGAACAACCGGCAAGGGGATACGGAAGTGGTCAGTGCGGATCCGTGTAATCTTCATAGTTTGTCAATCTCCCAGTATTGGCATCTGTGGCACAAAACCTAACTCCTCCCGAATTCTCGAAATGTCGTACACAGGATCCTTCTCGCGGCCTGTCCGCTCATAGTGGGAGAAGTCCAGTTCGTCCGCCTCCTTGCCGTACCAGGAGCGCAACAGTTCCGGCACTGGGACCGCTGTGCAGGACTGACTACCTACCGCGTTGAGGATTCGCACCCCAGGATTATGGGGGGCCTCGACCGCGGCGATCAAGCAGCGCACGGTATCGCTCAGAAACATGATCGAGATTCTTCCCATTCCCCAGACAGGAACAGGGCCGGGTTCCAAAGGGATCAGCTGGCGATCATCAGGAGCAATGCTTGCCAGCCGCAGATTGATGAAGTCAAGCGAGTCATTTTGTCTCGACAGGTAACGGGTAACCTCCTCCATCATGTATTTGGAAAACCCGTAACCATCGCGATCCAGGCAAGGATGTTCATCTGGCATGGGAAGTTGGAGTGGACGAAACTCTACAGATTGCATTCCGACCGCGGCAATAGAACTAGCCAGGACAAACTTTTTGCACCCCCGCTTAATGAGATGTCGGAGAAGGTGGTGAGTGCCCGCCACATTTACTCTCAGGCCGTCCTCTTCAGAGCTCCCTCCGACCACAGCTGCAAGATGAACAAGGGTATCGATCCCTTCGTGAGGGTCCAGCTTTCGCAGTTCATTCGGATCGGAAAAGTCGCCCTGTATGTTTGTCGCGCCTGGCAGGTAGGTAGGGCTGCGGGAAAGGCAGACGAGATCGTGATTGCCGTTTTCTGTGATGGTCTTGGCCAGCGCTTTGCCTATGAAACCGCTTGTGCCGGTGATGAGGATCTTGCTCATTTCTCCCTACCCTTCTTCCACTCTGATTAGGACCACTGAATGACCGCGCCCATCAAATCAGGCAGGTCGTTGCGATTTATCTTGGCGTACAGTTCCGGGGCCTCGGAGGCTGCCACGCGATGCGTTATCGTCCTATGCCATGGGATGGCACCGGTGGCGATATTTCGTAGCACGGCTTGGCGGCAAGGAGCCAGCCCGTCGTTGCAAGGAAAGAATGCTGTCAACTGTTTGGCGTGAGGCACCAGATAGTTGAAGGAGACAGGCGCCTTACCATAATGGCCAAGAAAGACGAACTTTCCTCTCAGTCGAGCGAGAGGGAAGGCCAGGTCAAGGCAGGATGGAATGCCGCTGCCTTCAAATACTACATCTGCTCCACCAGGTTGGATCTCCTCTACCCGAACTCTTACTTCGTCTGCGGACAGTTCACTAGCGTCAATAACATGCGAGGCACCCAACTCCTTTGCCATATCCAACCGTCTTGGATTGAGGTCGATAGCGATGGTCTCCGCCCCGCGCAGTCTCGCCGCGGCCAGTGCTCCTAGTCCGATGAGTCCGACAGCATGAAATGCAACCACGTCGCCCATCTGAACGCCGGCCATGTCGACGGCGTTGTATCCTACAGCCGGCATGACAAAGAGTGCGCCGGTCGCTTCATCTACACCTTCGGGCATGATTTCGACTTCCGCGTCCTCCGGCATGATCGCGTAGGAGGAATGGGCGCCGGAACAGGACGTAACCGGCTCACCGCCAACCTCCATCGGCAGTAAGCTGCGACGGTAGTAAACCTTGTCGCCGACCTCGAACCTTGACACGTCTGCTCCTATGTCTTCGACAATCCCCACTGCCTGGTAACCCGTACAGATGGGAAAGGGCCCATAGGTAATCTTGTGGCGAATTACCGCAAACTCCGTGCCCACGCTGACACCGGACCAGATACACCGCACAAGCAAATCATTGGGGGCGAGCCCCGGGATGTCGAACTCCTGCAGCGAGAACTCCTGCTGTGCATTACAGATAAGCGCACTACTTTTCATAATGGATTCGTCCCTAATTTATGCCGTCTAGTACATACAACCATTGCAGACTTACACGCACTGGCATACTCAGTAGAAATGACGTCATGATTCTCTATTGTCCGGCGCCAGATTAGGGCAGCGTACTAAAGGAGACCCGAACTGTCAATGCTTAGTAGATTCTCGACCATGCTGTCAGCAGATGAGGCGCCCCTGCCTGCCTCCTTATCCTTTTTCGTAACTACTCAGCCGCAACTGATTCGTAATCCTGAACGAGGGGACCAGGAGTGTTTTTTTCTCCCCTCAATGTTGCATTTTGGGCGGTCGGGCCTTCGGCCCTCCCTTGTGCAGGGGCTGCGCCCCCGCAACGCCCCCCTACAAAACCATCCCTCACCAGGTGTGTGCCTTCTTCGCAACGTGTCGGCTGGCGAGCATGGCGGCGGCTGTACACCGGTTGCGTCACCAAGAGCCTGAATGGTTCCAAGGATGACTGGCTGGTCAACCACTGTGGCTTGATAGTTACCTCTTTTCGATAAACAGACAACCCCAGGAAGATCCCTGGCCCTACACAGGTGTAAGGCCCGATAATTGATCCCCGATGGCTAGCTGTCTGCCTAAGTGAATGCTATAATTTGATTTACGAAAGCAAGGGCTTAACTGAATGGGTATCTTGGAAATGTGTGCCTCGAGTCCGTAGACCGAGGCCGCCAATGTGATAACGAGTAGTGATGTCACATGCGTTTACCCAGTGCGATGACAATCCAACGACTGTTCTCATCGCCCTTGAGGATTCGAAACTAATCCGTGGAGAGGACTGATAGTGAAAGATTTGGAAACAGCAAGAATTCCCGTCGAAACTTTCCTGAATGAACTGGCCTCAGGGGAGTCGACGCCAGGAGGAGGCGCGGCCGCGGCTCTTTCCGCATGTCAGGCCGCCGCCCTGCTTAGTATGGTCTTGAACTTCACAGTCGGACGAAAGAAGTACGCGGCCGTGGAAGAGGAGCTGCGGGGACATTTGCATCGAACGGAAGATCTGCGAATACGTCTCTTGAAGCTGGCAGATAAGGACGCCGAGGCCTTCGGCGCCGTGGCCGCGTGTTTCACCATGCCCCGATCGACGCAGGAGGAGAAGGCAGCCCGCACCGAAGCAATGCAGTCCGCATTGCGAGGAGCAGCCGAGGTCCCGTTAAGTATCGCCTCGTACTGCGCCGAGCTCTTGGAGTTGACGCCTCCCATCGCAGAAAAGGGCAACCCGAATGTTGTCAGCGATGCGGCAACGGCGGCACATCTGGCCTTCGCCGCACTGCACAGCGCCTTGGTCAATGTGAATATCAATCTGAAGTTCCTCAAGGATGAGGAATGTGTTAAGGAAGGTAAGAGCAGAGTGGATAGGTTGACAGATGCCGCTGAGAAAAGCTACATCACGGCTCGCGCCGCGTGTTCCAAGACGCTGGGTATTGCGATATGAGCGCAAAACTTCTGAATGGCCGACAACTTGCAAAACAGTTGCAGACGGAACTGAACCAGCGTTTCTCCGAATTGTCAGACGGGACCGTTGCACTGCCGACGCTGGCTGCACTACAGGTCGGCGGAGATGCAGCCGCAAAGGGCTATCTACGCTCGATCCGTCGCGCCTGCCAGGGCGTTGGAGCCGCGTTGAGACCGGTTGAAATGAAAGAGGACAGCAGCCAGCGTGAAGTCGAGGAAGCGCTGGAGGCTCTGAATAACGACGAGTCGGTGCATGGCATCATGGTCCTGGAGCCTCTGCCCGATCATATTGACGACTCCTTACTGATCGATTTCCTCGACCCGGCAAAGGACGTAGACGGCGTCCATCCGCAAAATGCCGGCCGGCTGGCCTCGCAACGCCAACCCTACTTTGTGCCTGCAACGCCTGCAGGAGGCATTCTGCTATTGGAAGAAGCCGGCGTGGACTTCAAGGGCAAGAGTGCCGTGGTTATTGGGCGCAGCGACATCGTTGGAAAGCCCATGGCGCTACTATTGCTGCATCGACACTGCACTGTGACAATCGCCCACAGCCGGACAGTAGACCTGCCCGCTGTTGCCCGCAGCGCGGATATTCTGTGTGTTGCAGTTGGTCGGCCGGAGATGGTAACCGGTGAGTGGATTAAGCCTGGAGCAGTCGTCGTTGACTTTGGCACAACTTACACGGAGGAGGGCTTGAAAGGAGATTGCGAAGGGGCAAGCGTGGAGGCCGTAGCTGGAATGCTAACACCCGTTCCCGGCGGAACGGGCCCCATTACAAACGTAATGTTGATGCAGAATCTCTTCGATGCGCATCGTCGTCTCGTCATATCCAAGTGACGCAAGTGACGTCAGTGACCCAGTATTTCCACACTCTTTTCACGTGGTTGATGGTTTAGTTCAGGGCTATCAAAATTTCTGAGCAGCTTTAGCGCCTTGTCCCGGCGGACCTGCAGGCGAGGCTCTTTGCATTTCCATTTACCTCTCACCTGATTACAGACCAGGAGCGAATCTCCCCAGATATTCAGCGCTGCCGACTTGGAGTCGATCTGTTGTTCGGCGAGACGGTCTCGAACTGTCTCCAGAGCCGCGATTAGAGTGTCGTATTCGGCTTCGTTATTGGTAACGCGGTCGCCGAACTTCAGTTGAACTACTTCCCGAGGCAGTCCTGGCCAATCCATTGCAAAGCTGCCGTAACCTTGGCCTGGGTTGCCGCGACTGCCCCCGTCAAACACGATTCGAATCGGTTGTGCCGGCGCCTTTCCTGGCAGGGGTGCCATTTCCGATGGTGCTTCACTATCTTGCCGGGGCGAGCCCATGACAGCACGACCACTTACAGGCGACCGATAGGGAGAAAGCTGCCTTCGCTCGGCGGGCCGAGGGGGCGCCTGCTCGACAAGCTCCGAATTGGGTGCCTCCCTATGTCCCACCAGATTCATCGGCTGTACGGCTAAGGCAATTGGCAATGGATTTCGGTCGGACAGTAGTTCTTCCGTTTCCAGCAATCCCATGGCTTTCACCTGCCGCCAAAGCAGTCTCCGCTGCCCAGGCGAAAGTTCTTCAATCAGGCTGACGAGTCTATCCAATGATCGATTCACTTGGGTCTTATCCTAACACCTCACTGCTGCATGATCTAGTCACGAAGACCTTGAATACATCAGACTCTTTCTCATAGAAATCCGCTCTGCAACACCGTAATCTAGAGGATTTTCTGTGCCCAGGGATGAAAGCGTGCTGCTCTTGGAGGAAGACTGCAGGGTCTCCGAATAATTCTTAGGCTGGCTGGGGCTCTCTTCTGCGGGCAGCCTTTGCCTTTTCCCACAAATAGACCAGATTTGCCTGGTGGAAGTTCTGCACCAGACCGCCCAGGGGTATGCGATTCCGGCCAAATTTCTCGATATCATTGCTCAACAGCTCTCGTCTGGTAGCCCCTTGAGTTAGCAGACGATCGACCAGTTCTTCAATTTCGTTCAGGTATTTTATGCCCTCTTCGATGCTGGGTGTAACCTCGCCTCGCAGAAGAATGTCTCCGTGTCCCTGTACAATGGTTTCCAGATTAAACTCATGGAGGCTGTGCAGAGACTGCTTAAACTTTTCGATATCGGCAAGCGGTGAGGCAATTACCGGCACTGGCATCATCAGGTCACTGGCAAACAACACTTTTTCCTCGCGCACATGCACAACACATACATCAGGTCCAGGACCCGGCGCGTGCATGATATGGACAGTCTTGTCGCCTAACCGAATCACTGAGCCTTCGTTGAATATAATCTTGGGAAGTCGTATTTCGACTCTCAGCAATTCGTTCGTATGCTCTCTCGCCTCCTCCAAGGCTTTACGGCCATAGCGAACGAGCAGATCGCGGGCGGATTCATGGGCGATGAGTTCAGCTTCAGGAAAAAGGCAGGAGCCGTAGACATGATCCGCGTGGCTGATTGTGTTTATCAGGTAGCGGACTCCTGCCGGACAGACTTGCGCTGCAAAATCGATAATCTGTTTCGTTTCTGAAGGAAAAGGCAGCGTATCGATCAGAATTCCCCCTTCAGGCGAAACGACAAGCCCCGCGTTTACCTCTGCGTAAAGCGCACTTGTGAAAACCCACGTATCATCTGCAACTCGCGTGCGCGTAATCGCCACTCGCTACATCCCTTCCTAGTTTGTCTCTCGTAGATAATCGCCAAAAAGCCAAGTATACCACAACGTGAACGCACGTGGCATTGGGGAGCCCTGTTCTGTCAAAATAGGGAAAGCATCCTTCCCAGGACGAGTGAACCATCGAGAGGCAACAGAGGCCAAGCAGTTCCCTCTATGACAACTGCAATCAAGCGACGAGGCGTCTGCAGCTGACCATTCCGGCGAAATCGCAAATTCAAGCCAGGAGAATCTTCGGTACTGCCTGCTGTCTAACCAGCGCTCAACCCCTGTCGATCTGTATGGGCGCGAAGAAGGTGGCCTTCCATGCTTGTAACGTACAGATCGCGCAATTCGGGGCCGCCAAATGTACAGTTGGTCGGGCTGTCGCAGGGCAGAGGATGGGTCTCCAGCACTCTTCCGTTAGGTGCGAAAACGTAAATCATCCCACCTGGGCCACTGGTCCCCCAACCGGCAGTGGCTACTATATTTCCTCCACTATCGAAGCACATGCCGTCAACGCCTCGATGAGGGTAGAAATTGTGGAGTATTTCAAAGGGCCCTACGATTGGACCCGGTTCACCCGATTCGCCTTCGAGAACAGGATAAGCCCGCAGGTCACGCAACTCGCCTTCTCCGTGTTTGCTCTGGGCAACATAGAGTGTCTTCTCATCAGGGGAGAGCAGCAGGCCATTGGGTGCGGTCGTGTCGTAGGTCACACGCACAGGCCGCCAGCTTCCGTCCACTTGCTTGTCCAATCGGTAGACCGACTCGTGATCCAATTCCATATCGTCACGGAAGTCGCCATATCGTGGGTCTGTAAACCAGATTCGACCCTTGCTGTCTATAGCAAGATCATTAGGGCTATTGAGACGCTTCCCTTCGAATTCGTCACAAACAACTAAAGTGTCAACGCCCTCAGCGTACTGCACCATGCGTCGACCGCCGCCTTCACATGCATTCACAATACCGTCTTCGTCCAGCATCAGGCCATTGGCCTCGTTCGTGCCCTCTCGCCAGACGCTGACCTGACCGTCGCCAGGGTCGTAACGCATAATGCGACTGTTGGGAATGTTGGTGAACAGGAGTGAATCGCGGTACCAGACCGGCCCTTCTGTCAGGCCAATGGGTTCAAGCAGCACTTCAAACTGCCAGGACATTCAAGCCTCCTGTTAATACTGAAGAAGATAATCAGCGCCACAGTCTATGGCTATCATACGGCTTCGCTTGAGCGCCTGAAATGGATCTCCAAGTTGTGGGCTTAGTTCAAGACTGACGGCACTGGAATATCCAATGTCCTGAAGAGCTTCAAACGTTTCTCGAAGCGTCTCTGTTGTCAGCACGCCATCCAGCAGAGCCCAATGCAAGTCGCCAGCACCGTCGTTGTCGTCGAGATGGACATAGAAGAGACGGTCGCCTGCCTGCCTGATGACTCCTGAGGGATTCTCACCGCTGATCTGGATATGGCCTATATCAAACAGAAGTCCAAGGTTAGGATGATCGATCGCCTTGATGAAGTCGAGCGTTTCTGCAGCAGTCGGTAGAGCGGTCCCAGGAAAGTGCTCGATACATAGTCTGACATCGCGAGAAGCCGCACTCTCGGCAGCAGTCGCAAGCGAGTCGGCATAGCAAGACAAGGCTTCATGGCTGTCGTTACGCCCGGGCACAAAGTAGACCACGCCGCCTCCCATGGCCGCACAGTCTCTTACAACCTGCTCAACGTGCTCCAATCCTCTTTCCCGAACCCTCGGATCCGAGCTGTCCAATTCGGCGTTGTCCGGCAACTCAAATGAAGCGGCTACTGAAGATACTTTAAGCGACTTGGCCTCTGAAAGGGCCTGCATTATTTGTACATCCAAGAAGCCAGGCCTGATATCGAGCCAGCGGAAGCCCAAAGCCTCCATGTCCGCGATGACACTTTCTGCAGAAGCGGTCAAAGCCCACACACAACATGACAGGTACATTTCGTTAGAATTCCGTCTGCTCTGTTTCCGCTGGCAACTGATCTTCGGCCTGATCACCTGAGCTGGCCAACAGGGCTTGTAGCTCACTCAGTTCGCTCCCCCGCAAATGGCGTAGCAGTTTGTGCGTGTGGCGTTTGCTCCAATCTTCGATAGCCGGCGTCATTTGGGTAATGGTCGAAAAGTCTCCAGGGAAGCGAAGAGGGTCGCCTCCTAGCCAGCGGCCGTGCCGGCCCGAGAGTGTTGTGTTCCAGATCTTGGCAGGAATCACGTCTGGGGTCAGGTTTCCGGTTGGCCAGGCCTGAAACAACACCGGAATGCGTGGTGGAAAATCTGGCAAAATTCCTTGAAGCAGGAGATGACTTCGGCTGCACGTAGCCGGCAACCAGAGTGGAATTACCGGACTCCGCAGCCCAATCACCGGATTCATCTGAGGACCACTTTCGACCAGAATTGCGCCTGGCTGGATTCCCAAAAGATAGAACAGCCACTGCCAGGCATAAAAAGCCGTCCGGCTGACTTCGTCGATTGACGAGAATGAAAGCGTGTGAATTGGTAAGCCTTCATCACCAGCGTGGTCACGGACGGAGGTGGCGAAACCGGAAATCGAGCCCCACTGGGCCTCCGGCTGATATGTCCAGTGGCGGGAAAGCCGCCAGCCACTGCGTTGAACTCCCCCTTCCTCATGCAGCCAGTCGTCCAGCCAAGGGGTACCACGGATAAACTCCTGATCAGTAAACCCTCCATACCCACCAATCTGCAATCGGTGACGGGCGCCTATCTCATACTGACTCCACTTGGAGGAACAGGTCAAGAGTAACAGCGATCCGCCTGGCATTAGACGTTCGCGAATAAACCTCTTGTAGTGGTCCGGCAAGGTTGCCAACTTGAGGTAAATGCTGACACCACGCTTTATCTGCTGCCGCCCGTGGATAGGATCGAAAACGCTTACAGCAAGCAGGTCAGGATTGTGGTTCAGGATTGGCGTCAGCAGATCCACGCTGCGCTGCTGATAGCCGGAAATGTCGTCAGGTTTACCTCGTGAGGAGAAAGTGATGGGAAAGCCGTCGGCTAACAGAGGGGCGCCTAGGCTGGCGCAAAGGTGGGCGGTGGCCCCGGAAGGCACGCCAACCACGATTGTATCGAATCGCCTGTCAGGATCAAGATTGTCGTACTGGCTAACGTTCCACTGGGCTAGGTCAGACGTGGTCAGGTTAAAGGAAAGAGAGCGGTTTTGCGGTCTGTTCTCTGTAGCCCAAACCGCCATTCCAGCCCCCCAACTTCGGGGGAGATGCGAACTGAGTCGAAGAAGCGACAACTGTCGTCCCAACTTGGCATTTGCCGCCGGGTGGTGAAATCGGTTATTCAGGGCGGCAGCGACTGCTGCCACTGCCCCTGTAGCGACATCAAAACCTACAGGATGGTAGTTCACTGGCAAGATGAATCCTTGAGCCTGGCTACGCCGGCTGTGCGCCTACTTCAGTCTCCGCCAGGAGTCTCATCTCCCACGCCGCCCGAAGCGGGCTTGAGACGGCCGGCAGATTTGATCCTCAGTATAGCCGACGTGCGATGGCATCGCAATTCCAGTTCATGTACAACTTATCACACTTTAGTAGAAGAAAAAAAACGCCAAGAATAAACCCTCTGTGAAGGTTTCTCGGCAAGAGATTCCCTCGCTGGCTTGGTCATTCTGTGAGCTTCCGTACAGCACCCACGTTGACGGGCATGATCTCATGTGTTAGTCTACCGGGCGCGTTTCACGAAGATTGAGAGTGACCCACCCATTGAGGCCCCACTATGAAAAAAGATGGCGACAGTCCAGCCCGTGTTCGATTCGCCCCTAGCCCTACCGGTCACCTGCATTTGGGTGGCCTGCGTACAGCTCTATTTGACTGGCTGTGGGCGCGAAAAACGGGCGGACAGTTTATTCTTCGCATTGAAGATACGGATCGCAGACGATTCGACCCTGAAAGCATGGACAGTTTGATACGAGGATTGCGATGGCTGGGCCTGGATTGGGACGAAGGTCCGGACATCGGAGGGCCTTTCGCGCCTTACGTTCAGTCGCAGCGGCAGGAAATCTACCAGGAGAAAGCACAGGAACTGATTGACCGCGGCCACGCCTACAGATGCTTTTGCACGCCAGAACGCCTGGCTTCGTTGCGAGACGAACAGAGGCGCGCCGGGCGCCGAACGGGCTATGATAGACATTGCAGGACGCTGTCAGACGCGGAACGAAGCCAACGCGAGGCTGAGGGAATATCTTCGGTCATTCGTTTCGCTGTTCCTCTGGACGGCGTTACAGTCTACCATGACTTGGTGCGGGGTGACATTCAAGTCGAAAACAGACATTTGCAGGATGAAATACTGCTGAAGGCCGACGGGCTGCCGACTTATCATTTGGCCGCAATGGTAGATGACAATCTTATGAAGATAACGCACGTCTTGCGTGGCGAAGAGTGGCTGGCCACCGCGCCGATTCACAAGCTCATCGTTGATGCGTTCGGATGGGAAATGCCGGTATTGGTTCACTTGCCAGTCATTCTGGACCCCAGTGGCAAGGGTAAGATGAGCAAACGAAAGAAGCTGGTGGCAGGCAAGGAGTTTTTGGCGCTTGTTCACGAATTTCAGGATGCAGGATATTTGCCCGATGCCATGTTCAATTTTCTCACTAACGTGGGTTGGAATTTCGACCCTGAAGAGGAAGTTTTCAGCCGCGAAGAGGCCATTGAGCGCTTTTGCTTAGACGAGATTAACCCATCTGCAGCGGCATTGCCCTACGAGAAGCTGGACTGGCTCAATGGGCTCTATATTCGTGGACTGACACCTGCGGCCCTCAAAGTGGCTCTTGTGCCGTACTTGAGTCGGCAACTGGGCCTTTCGGAAGCAGAGCTGCAGAAGGATCGAAAGTTGGATGTTTTGATCCCTGTAATCCAGGAGCGCCTTAAACGACTTGACGAAGGCGCCGATTGGGTCGACTGGGCGTATCTGACTTCTGACGAAATAGCCTATTCTGATCCAAAGCTGTTGATAGGACGCAAGATGGACGCAGCCCAGAGCATAGCGATGTTGCGAGCCGGCGCCGCACTGTTGGAGGAAGTGGAACTTTTCGATGCAGACGCGATCCAGGAAGCTTTTCGTGAAAGGGCATCCGAACTTGGGGTGAAAGCGGGCAACTTATTTGGCCCCATTCGCGGTGCAATTAGCGGAAAGAAAGTTTCTCCGCCGCTGTTTGAGAGCATGGTCGCCCTTGGTCGCCACGAAACGCTGCAGCGTATTGGACGTGCGACAGCCTATTTGGAAGGGCTAACGATAGAGGAAAGTGTATAGTTTCTGTGATGTACACAGGCTGGCCGCTGACTGAAGGCCCGCTGCAACTACTGTCACATATCTAGTTTGGATGAATGGCAGTTTTTGTTCCCGACCATCCAATATGTTACTATAGTTCGTACTGGTCGGTTCGGTGGGGGATAGTTTAATCGGCAAAACGCCTGACTCTGGATCAGGTGATCGGGGTTCAAATCCCTGTCCCCCAGTCTATCTCATCTGTGTCAGTAACCGGGGCCGTAACTGGCACTTTATTCTCTAGAATTAGCGCCGCTTTCGCTAGAGTTTCTGAAATACGCGAAAGCGGCGTTTGCTGTTTTGCAGGCTTTTGGATTGGGGCACTGCCTGATTGGGTACTTACTCGGAAGTCGGCTGTCCCAATATTTGGGCCTACCGATTACGTCCGTACTCTTCATGGCTACTGACCCAGTCCAGAGAGCTGATGGCAGCGGCCAGCGAGAGTTCTCCAGCCAATACAGTTCCTGCTACAATTTCCGCAAACTTATATACTTTGCCCTTGCCGCTACAGCCCAGCAGTTCCAGGCATTCACGTTGGGTTGCCAACCCCGTGCCGCCACCGTAAGTAGCGACAATAAGGGATGGAATCGTAATCGAGATGTAGAGATCGTCCTCCTCCGTCAGTTCAACATATATCAGGCCGGCAGAGGATTCTGAGACGTTTGCCACGTCCTGGCCGGTTGCGATAAATATGGCAGTAATAGCGTTTGCCGAGTGGAGTCCGTTGTTGTTGACACCAGCCAGAATTGAGCCGATGTTGGCAACTCCGTAATGATAGAAAAGTTGCTCTGGTGCTACTCGCATGTTCTGGATAAGCACATCGCGCGGAATTATCGCCTCTGCCGTAACGCGCTTTCCGCGTGTGCGCATTATGTTAACCTGCGACGCTTTTTTGTCTGTGGCAAAGTTCGACTCCAGATAGAAGCGTTTAATTTCCTGGCCATCGTAATGGTCCAGAATCCACGAACAGGCGGCAAAGGTAGCCCGCCCCACCATGTTTTGGCCTCCCGCGTCTCCGGTCTGGTAATTGAATCGCAAAAAGGCGAACTTATTTGACTGGTAGGGGTCAATGTTGTCCAGTTTGGCCACGCTGGAAGTGGCCTCGGCCTCTTCTCTTATGGGCGTCATGTTTTCGCCAACCCATTCCATGAAATCGCGTGCCCCCCGGGCATCTTCAAATACGAAGACCGGAGCCCTTTGCATTGCATCGGCAACCACAGTGCACTTGACGCCGCCCGACAAGTTGAGCAGCTTCATGCCGCGGTTATAAGAGGCGACGAGTGTTCCCTCAGTGGTAGCCAGTGGAATCAGGAAATCGCCTTTGGCATGTTCGCCGCAGACCGTTAGAGGTCCGGCAAAGCCAATCGGCACCTGGGCCACGCCTGTGAAATTCTCAATATTACCCTGCAGGTTGTGGGGGTCAAAAGAATACTGAGATACGTGTTCAAGCGAATGGCCAGTGTAGTCAGCGACGAAAGTCTGTCGGGCGCGAATTGCCGAGTCGCTGTAGTCGTCGTCTCGGTCGCGTGGGATTCGAGGCGCGTCAACTCTCTCCGAAATGGCATCATCGACCGTGAACTGAATCCGGCCAAAAGGGGAGGTCTGGACGCCGATCTGAATCGCGTGAGGTCCCTTTTCCAAGGGTGATATCCGTGCCGTGATTATCACTTCTTTGCGTAAAGGAAATTCCAAAGGCCCGCCGCTGTTGACCTGCTCTGGTGAAACTACATGCCCTTCACCGAAGTCCAAAGACAGATTGTCATTGGGAATCTCCCGCCCGTCAATGCTGATGCCATGAAATCCCGTCAACTTTGCATCGCTCAGTCGATTCTTGATAGAAAACTGTACGCCCTCCGCCGTGTTCTGCAGGCTGGCATATGTGTAAAGGCGCTTCAACAACATTGTTGGAATCAGTGCCATGTGGTCTCTCCGTGAAAGTTTCAAAAAACAGAGTAAATGTAACTATTCAACTGCAATCTCTTCGCTGCTTTGAATGAGGCGAGCTAAGGTATCCGCTCTTTCCTCGCTCCCGTTTTTGGGGCAGTCGGGACTTCGGCCCTCACTTGTGCCAAGGGATATTGGCCGCAACGCCTCTACCAAAGCCACGCCGCGCCGTCCGGCGTAGTCATTCCAGCGTTGCGGCTACATCAACGTTGCGGCTGCCAACCAGATTCGCTATCAGTTAGCCCGTGTTTCTCTGGGATCAAGAGCAGGTCAAGTCGGACGCAGTATGTGGTTTAGTAGTTACAAGAAAATCAGGATGAAATTGGGCCGAGTCGGTTTTGGAGCAGGGGCTACAATGGGCGCCGCAACAAATTTGCCAAAGGGCCCTCAGTTCCTACCGCAATCTGCCCACTATTGTTGGGCAGCATTGAGCCCAATGTCAGTGCGCCATACCGCGCCTTCAAATGCAATATGGTCGACAGCACGGTAGGCTTCTTTAACCGCTTTCGCGAAGTCGGTCCCAGTAGCGGTGACAGAGAGTACGCGCCCGCCGTCCGTAAGAAATACCTTCTCATTCGAACTGTCACTAGCTGGACTCGACTTGTCCAGCTTTGTCCCGGCGTGAAAGACGTAGGGGCCATTGTCATTGACGGACCCTTCCGGGAGACCTGAAATCCGCATGCCGGTCTCATATTCTTCGGGATAGCCACCGGAGGCCATTACAACGTTCACAGCTGAATCTTGCGACCAGTCAGGTTCATTCTGAGCCAGGGTGCCTTGAATGCAGGCCTGCATCAGTTCGACCAGGTCGCTACGAAGCAGCGGCAGAATGACTTGGGCTTCGGGGTCGCCAAAACGACAATTGAACTCCAGTACTCGGGGACCCAGTTCCGTTAACATCAGCCCAGCGTAGAGAACCCCTTTGTACGGTGAACCTTCAGATGCCAAGCCGGCCAATGCGGGACGCAGAACAGTGCGTTCCGCTTCCTCCAACAGTTCCTGCGTTGCCAGGGGTGACGGGGCAAATGCGCCCATTCCGCCGGTATTAGGCCCTCCGTCCCCGTCCAAAAGCCGTTTGTGGTCCTGCGCTGCCGGCATGAGCCTGATGTCATGGCCGTCGCAGAATGCAAGTATTGATAGTTCGGGTCCCTGCAGACGTTCCTCAATCAGGACGGTCGTGCCGGCGTCGCCAAAACGACGTTCCACCATCATCACTCGCAGCTGTTCGACGGCCTCGTAATGGCTTGTTGGCAGGAGAACCCCTTTGCCGGCGGCCAATCCACTGGCTTTGAGGACTGGGAGGACATCTAAATCATGGACAAAGTCGGCTGCCGATTCAAAGTCGGTGAAAACCTCAGCCCAGCCGGTTGGAATTCCGTGCCTGTTCATGAACGCCTTTGAGTAGGCCTTGGAGCCCTCCAGTTGTGACGCGGCTTTGCTTGGCCCGAATATCTGCAGCCCGTCCGCAACAAACTCGTCGACAACGCCTGCGACTAACGGGACCTCCGGTCCAACTACTGTAAGGTCAACCTCGCTCTCGTTAGCGAAACGGCGCAGTTCAGCCAAGTCATCGGCGGCAATCAGGACGTTCTTGCAGTTTGAAATTGAAGCGGTGCCGCCATTACCCGGCGCTACGAAGATGCGCTCGGCGTGCCGCGACTGTGAAAGTTTCCATGCGAGTGCGTGCTCCCTGGCGCCGGAGCCGATGAGTAGAATTTCCATGTTTGAATTTGAAGTTGGCAAAGCGGGAGGGTAGTGCCTCTCCGCCAGTGTGGCAAAAGAGAGTCGGAGGCCTTTTCAAGTCACAGTGCTGTACGTCCAGTTAACTGCCAAGTGCGCCTGCGAACTGTTCCTTTCCTTTTAGTTCCAGTTCCAATTCCAGCATGGGAGTATCGAATGGGTAACTGCCGGTGAAACAGGCGTTGCAGTAGCCATCGTCTGCACGGAGCGTGCTCATCATGCCGTCCACGCTGAGAAAGGACAAAGATTCGACACCTATGTAGACTCTAATTTCTTCCAGGTTCTTCTGCGCGGCGATTAGCTCCGATTGGCTAGCCATGTCGACTCCCATAAAGCAGGGAAATCGAATCGGCGGACAGGCAACACGCATATGGACTTCGGAAGCGCCTGCGTCCCGCAGTAGCTGCACAAGCGGGCCGCTCGTATTTCCTCGCACAATCGAGTCGTCCACCAGGACAACTCGCTGACCCTTAAGATTGTCGGGAAGAGGGTTGAACTTCATCGCTACGCCGACTTTCCGCTGGCGGTCGGTCGGTTGTATAAAGGTGCGTCCGATATAACGGCTCTTTATGAGACCTTCGCTGTAGACGATCCCGCTTTCCTGGGCAAAGCCGATGGCGTGAGGAGTGCCGCTGTCAGGTACAGGTACAACGATATCGGCCTCAGCCGGGGCCTCGCGGGCTAGTTGGCGTCCCAGTGCCTGGCGCACGCGGTGTACAAGGCGGCCGCCTAGAATGCTGTCAGGGCGCGCGAAATAGATCTGCTCGAACGTGCAAAACGCTGCCTTTTCTGCCGGTACACCCTGAACAATTTCGTATCCGTCCTGGTCTATGCGTACAATTTCGCCCGGTTCAATCTCTCGTATGGCACGAGCGCCAATTGTGGCGAAGGCGCAACTCTCAGAGGCAATAGCGAGGCCATTCTCAAGCTCTCCCAACACCAGCGGGCGCAAACCCCACGGGTCCCTCACCCCGTAGATGGCATCGCGGGTAAGGATCGTCAGCGCGTACGCGCCCTCGGCAATCGTCATCATCTGGCGAATGCGTTGCAACCACGTACCCCGTGCTCCAGCCAAGAGATGGATAATCAGTTCGCTGTCGGTCGACGTGGACAGGCCGACCCCTCGTTCCAGGAGCTCGCGTCGAAGTTGGGGCGCGTTAACCAGATTCCCGTTATGGCCGATGGCCAAGGGGCCGTCAAGAGTTTCCAAAATGTATGGTTGGGTATTGTTTAGCCTGGGGGAACCAGTCGTGGAATAACGTGTGTGGCCGATTCCCAAATGTCCTTGCAAGTGATGCAAATTGTCTTCATTGAAGACCTGAGAAACCAACCCTAACCCTTTGTGGATATGGGCGGTCCTGCCGTCGCAGGTTGCAATGCCGGCGGCCTCTTGGCCTCGATGCTGCAGGGCGTAAATGGCAAAATAAGCCAGCCTGGCAATGTCCATCCCAGGGGCACTGATGCCGAATACGCCGCATGCTTCGCGGGGTGAGTCTGACAGCGACATATCTACAACTCCTTGAAGTACAGAGTGTCTTCACGAGGTCAGCCGGCACTCCTCGACTTTTCTCCGAGCATGACGTCAGGCCTTCTCTCTGACAACTTGCTCAGTTTCGCTGCAAGGCCTTGCGCGCTGCGAGGCCCGTCTCCAAGGCGGCCGCGGTAGAGTCGGCGGTCACGGTCAGGTGCCCCATCTTGCGGCCGGGTCGCGCTTCTCGTTTACCATACAGGTGCAGGTTAGCGTCTTGAAATGCCAGCAGTGACTGCCAGTTCGGTTCTCCATTTTGCCAGAGATCCCCGAGCAGATTTAACATGGCCGCCGGGCGAATCAACTCTGTCGATCCAAGTGGCAGACCGCAAACTGATCTCAACTGTTGCTCGAATTGACTGGTCAATGCGCCCTCGATCGTCCAGTGACCGGAGTTATGGGGCCTGGGAGCGATTTCGTTGACCAAAAGGAGTTCGCGTGCCCGTGACTCAGAGTCCACCGTTTCGCAACAAACTTGCCGCCGCGGCAAAAGAAAGAACTCCAGGCAGAGCACACCTTCCAGGCAGATGTATTCGCACAACTGACGGGCCAAGTTTTCCGCCTCGGCAGCGACGGCCGGCTCTACCTCTGCCGGCGCGACCGTGACATCAAGTATGTGGTTAACGTGGCGATTCTCGACCAGAGGATAGGCTGCAAAGTCGCCGTCCGCCCCTCGCGCGGCCACCAACGATACTTCCCTTTCAAAATTCACCAGGGCCTCCAGCACGCATGCCTGCCCACCAAGCGCTTGCCAAGCATCCTCAGTCTGTTCCTCGGATTCGAGTCGAATCTGTCCTTTACCATCATAACCGAAGGCCGCCGTTTTGAGAATGGCAGGAAAACCGATTTCTACAGTGGCGGTTCTTAGTTCAACAAGATTTGTTACGGCTCGGTATGGGGTAACTGGCAGTCCAGCCTTGCCGAAGAGTGCCTTCTCCCGCAGTCGATTCTGCGCGGCATGGAGTATGGAGCCGGCAGGGCGAACGAGTACGCCTTCCGTTTCAGCAATTTCCGCTACAAGCGCCGGAACGTTTTCGAACTCGAATGTCAATGCGTCGACTTCTTTCGTGAATGCGCGCACGGCTTCACCGTCGTTGTAGTCTGCACAGACTTCGCGGTCCGCGATCTGGCCCGTAGGGCTGTCTTCCTCCGGTGAAAAAGTATGCAAGCGATAGCCCATTCTGCGAGCCTCCATCGCCAGCATGCGCCCCAGTTGCCCGCTGCCAAAAACGCCGATTGTAGATCCGGGAGGCAATGGATCCTGACCTTTCTGTGGCACCTTGCTACTCCCCTTCTCCAAGACTCTCGCCAAGTACTTGCTGGGCGCGTGAGTTTCGGAATTCCTGCAATTGCAGATGCAGTTCGGGCCGTGTAGCTCCAAGTATGGAAATCGCAAGTAGCGCGGCATTGATGGCGCCGGCCTTGCCAATAGCCATGGTGGCGACTGGTACGCCTGCCGGCATCTGCACGATGGATAGCAGCGAATCCATACCATTTAGGGCCTGGCTCTGCACGGGCACACCAATCACGGGCAAGAGCGTATGGCCGGCTACCATTCCAGGCAGGTGGGCAGCGCCGCCGGCTCCGGCGATAATGGCTTCCAGGCCGCGACCGGCGGCAGTTGAAGCGTACTCGGTCATCCACTCCGGTGTACGGTGGGCCGAGACTACGCGGCATTCGTGCGGGAGATCGAAGTCGGCAAGTGTCTCAGCCGTAAACTTCATGCACCGCTCCCAGTCGGACACACTACCCATGATTACACCTACAAGGGGTGATGGCTTCTTGGCATCCACTTGCAGCAGCTCCTTACTGTTCCGCCAGGACTATAGCGGCCCGAAACGCGCCCGCAAATTCTTGTCCACCCTTGCGGCAACTGGCAGGTCGCCCACAACAAATCGGCGCCCCGTCAGAAGTTCGTAACACCGGATGTAGCGCTGGCTCGCTTGCAGCGCCAAATCTTCCGTCAGCGGCGGCGGGGCTCCGTCGCCTAGATAGCCTCGCGCCGCGTAGGCCAGACGGACAAACTCTTTGTCAAAGTTCTCCGGCTCCGGAATTGCCAGGCCGTCACCCGCCTTCTGCTCGCGGGCCTTACGGACCTCTTCATAGCTAGCCGCAGTCCAGAACCGGCTTGAGTCGGGCGTGTGGATCTCGTCGATCAGGAGCAGCTCCCCGTCTTCTGCCAGTCCGAATTCGTATTTGGTATCAACCAACAGAAGCCCTCCCCGGGCTGCAATCTGCTGGCCTCGGGCAAAAAGCGCAAGCGCGACATTGCAGACTCGATCCCACAACCCCTCCTCGACCAATCCCTTGTCAACAATTTCGCTACTGGTGATGAGTTCGTCATGGCCTCCCTTTTCGGCCTTGGTTGTAGGTGTAATAATCGGCTGAAGGAGGGGGTCATTCTTACTCAATCCATCTGGGAACTCAATGCCGTATATCCAGCGCTCGCCCTGGCTGTACCGATACCACAGGCTCGTCTTAGTCACGCCAGAAATGTAGCCCCGCACGACAACCTCAACGGGAAGTGTTCGGCACTTTCTGCCAACAGTTACATTCGGGTCAGGAGACTCAACAAAGTGATTGGCAACAATATCCCGCGTTTGATCAAACCAGAAGGCCGCAAGTTGATTCAGCACCTGCCCTTTGAATGGAACCAAGCCAAGGATGTGGTCGAATGCGGACAGCCGGTCAGTTGTGATAAGGATGAGCTGATCGTTGCGCTCGTAGATATCGCGTACTTTGCCGCTTCGCCTGGCCCCCAGAAAGTCCAAGTCAAGTCCAGCGAATGTCTGTTCCAGCACTCGGGAGTCCATCTCTAGCTACTCCTTAATTCGTCTCGCAGCAGCACGCGTAAAGCTACTTCGACTTAACCAGAGGCACTGTCAATCATCGCTCTAAAGAGCGATAGTCCTAGCCGCCCCTTCCCCCCAAGTGGATTCTGAATTGGGTCGACGTGATCCTCTGGATGGGGCATAAGGCCTAAGACGTTACCGGCGGCGTTACAGATTCCGGCGATGTCGGCGACCGATCCATTGGGATTGAGAGGATAGCGCCCTCCGGCAGGATTTCCACTGGCGTCTATGTATCGGAATGCTACCAGCCCATTCTGCTCCAAGCGGTTGAGTGCCTCGCGATTGTAAACTTGGAAGTTACCTTCCCCGTGGGCCACTGGGCAAAATATAGGTTGGTCAACCTTGGCAAGGAAGTCAGCTCGGGTACTCTGGTCCACGGCCAGATGGACCCAACGGCACTCGAAGCTACCGCTGTCATTGTAAGTCAGGGTCACTTGACGTTTCCCAACTGGATTCCCATGAGGCTTCTGATCGTTCTCGTCATCCGGGTCACCGGGCAAGAGACCCGCCTTTACCAGGGTCTGAAAACCGTTGCAGATACCCAGAACCGGCTTGCCAGAGGCGATGAACTCGTGAAGCTGATCGTGGACATAGGCGCGCAGATCCAGAGCCTGGCGAACACCGGCGCCGAGAGCGTCTCCGTAGGAGAATCCGCCTGGTAGAATCAGCATTCCATAGTCTGACAGCGTGAAAGCACCCGCCCGCAACTGGTTGATATGCACAATGTGCGGCACACCGCCTGCCAGTTCACAGGCACGCGCGGCCTCGGCGTCCCTGTTGGCGCCGGAAACGTGGAGAATCAAGACAGGCAAGGTCATCGCTATTGCGCACCCACACCCTGTTTACGGGTTACTTCCTCCAACGAGCCATTCATTCGACACTATTCCCTTTCCAGGCTGAAACTAACTCCTGCATTGGAAGAGAGAAGAGCTGTAGCCTTCCATACAAACAGACCAGATTTTCGGTCGGCGTGACAGCTCCAAGTTTGAAGATCGGCAGCCCAGCCATAGTCGCTTCAAAACCGTCCGCGTCGCGGGGTGCGACCTCTACAAGTAGCCGACCATTGCTCTCGCTGAAAAGTAAGACATTGGCGTGGGATATTTTGTTCCCTGGCACTTGCCCAATATCTACCCTCGCACCGAGCCGCCCTCCGATACACATTTCAGCCAAGGCGACCATCAGACCGCCCTCACTCAAATCGTGACAGCTCTGAATCAGCCCGAGGAGCATGGCAGAGTGCAGTGCACGGTAGAGCTTGAGCGGCTCAGAAGGCATGGAGGGAGTCTCGCCTCCATCCAATTCCTGCAGGTGGCTGAGAAGCGAGCCGCCCAACTCTTCACGCGTCTCCCCCAGCAGGTAGATAATATTCCCAGGTTGCTTGAGGTTGGAGGTACATACCTTACGCATGTCGGGAACCAAGCCAATGGCCGAAATGAGCAGTGTCCCTGGAATCGGCTGGCCGTCAAACTCATTGTAAAGGCTGTCTTTGCCGGATATAAAAGGGGCGTTGTAAGCAGTGGCGGCGTCGAAACAACCCTGGCACGCGCGCACAAGGGCGCCAAGCCGGTCTGGCAAAGTGGGGTTGCCCCAGCAAAAGTTGTCGAGAAGCGCGATCCGATCGGGGTCGGCCCCGACGGCAACTGCGTTGCGAAAAGCTTCGTCTACGGCGCTTACCGCCATCGCGTAGCAGTCCCGCTTGCCCAGCAGAGGATTCACGCCAGCGCTGAGAGCGAAGGCGCGGTCATGGCTCCAGGTGCCAATTGGCTTGAGCACAGCCGCGTCGGCAGGTCCGTCCATGTGCGGCCCGACGAATGGACGGCCGATGGTTCCGCCGCGGACCTCGTGATCATAGGTGCGCACGATCCGTTCCTTGCTTGCCACCGAAGGATGGCTCAGCATCTGCAGTAGAATCTCTTTCGCGTCAGTCTGCGCGATCGCCTGCTCCAGTGGGACTTGGAGAGAGGACACCTGCCCTTGACGATCCGGGTAGTGGGCAGTGCGCCGGGGGAGAGGAAGGCCGTCGTGCAAAAAAGACATTGGCAGCTCGGCAACTGCGCGGCCACCGTAGCGCACGCGCAGCCAGCCGTCACCGCTGAAATGGCCCAGGTCGCGCATTTCGACATCCCACAGGTCTGCCAGTTCTTGGAGGCGAGGCAAGTTGGCGTTGGGCACGGCCATTACCATACGCTCCTGGGCCTCGGACAACCAGATTTCCCATGGCGTCAGTCCGGGATATTTGAGAGGAACATCCTGCAACTCTATATCGGCGCCTAACTCTTCTCCCATCTCGCCGACAGCTGAAGAGAGGCCGCCCGCACCGCAGTCGGTAATCGCGTTGTAAAGCTGCCCATCTCTGGCTGCCTCTACCAGTTCAATCAAACCCTTTTCTGTGATAGGATCGCCGATTTGCACGGCACTGCCAGACTCCATGTGGGTGGCCTGGGTCAACTCGGCAGAGGAAAACGTTGCGCCGTGAATGCCGTCGCGACCTGTGCGCCCGCCCAGGACGACGATGCGGTCTCCCTCCCTGGGCTGGGTCGGATGGGACCCTTTGGGAAGCAAGCCAACGGCGCCGCAGAAGACAAGTGGATTGCCCAGGTAACCCTCGTCGTAGATGACTGCACCGTTGACTGTCGGCAGGCCGAGCTTGTTGCCGTAGTCGCCAATTCCGGCCACGACACCGTCGGCGACGCGGGCGGGATGCAGAACGCCAGCGGGCAACTCGTCCTGTGGCAGGTCTTGGGGCCCGAAGCAAAGTACGTCTGTGCAGGCGATGGGCCTGGCCGAAACCGCGATAATGTCGCGTACGACGCCGCCAATTCCGGTGTTTGCTCCGCCAAAGGGCTCGAGCGCTGACGGGTGATTGTGCGTCTCAACTTTGAATGCCAGGTCATACTGATCATCGAACTCAATAATGCCGGCATCGTCGACGAAGGCCGATCGGACCCATGAACGATTTACTTGCTCGGTCGCTGCCTGAATATAAGTCTGCAACAGGCCTTGAATCTCCTCAACCTGAAGCGCGTGCCCTGAAAGAGATTGCTGAGTGAAAGCAATGGTAGACTTGAATGTCTTATGGACGCAGTGCTCGCTCCAGGTCTGAGCAAGCGTTTCCAATTCGACATCGGTAGGGGCGCGGCCGATTTCATCGTAGAAGCTCTGGATCTCCTTCATCTCCTGTGCGTCAAGCGAGAGCATTCTTTCCTTACTACATTGAAGCAGCTCGGCTTCATCCAGCCCTGCCAGGTGGACCCTATCTACCCGATCGCGCGCGGCGCTGCTGTGACCGAAAGGCGGATCGATAGGTCCGAGGCTGTAGCGCTCGATTGTATCATTGCACAGGAGTCCTCGTGCCAGCGTGTGCAGATCGGCCTGGGAAAGATCTCCCTTCAAGCGGTATTGGGTAGCGGTTGCTGCCTCCAGGCCGCGAATGCCCAGTTCCGCTGCGCCCCGCTCCAGTTCACGTGCGGCCACGTCTGTTACGCCTGGACGCAAGGCCACTTCAATCACATACACACCCTCACCGGAGAAGTGTTGGCCCGGGCCGTCGGCCGTTTCAGCGCGTTGCAAAGTGGAGTACTTGGCCGTCTCTGTCACAGGATCGACCAAAAGAAAAGCACAGAGCTTCTCGAGCTGCTCTGTGCTCGGCGATTCACCTTTGTGGCTGGAAATGAAATAGAGATGCGACTTTCGGCAAGCTTGCAGCGAATCCACGCCCAACCTGCGTGCAGAGCCTGCAATCCAGGGATCGCCTTCGTCGCTTTGGGTGGTGACTTCTATGCGTAGGGTCGCCACTGCTCTCCTCTGAATTAAAAAGGCCCAATGTCAAGTTGTGGAGGGACCACCTTATGACACAGGGCTCTTCTGAACAAGCAGGTGCTTGATCTTACGCCTCTTAGGGCGGCTTAGTTGTACCCCCAAGGGGATTCGAACCCCTGTTGCAGGCTTGAAAGGCCTGAGTCCTGGTCCTCTAGACGATGGGGGCGTGCTGGACGAAAGCACAAGGGAAAGTTTAACAGAGAGAAACCTCACAGGTCAAATTTGGCGGAGTTCTTGATCGCTTTGTAATCGCATAAGTAGTGACCGGATGACATTAAGATCCTTACGTTTTCACCTGGATGTCAGTCCTCTCAACAGTCGCTCTTCTAGCGGCGCCTGACTTGCCAGAGCTCCACAACCAAGTCGGATGGGAAACCGCTGGGGTCAAATTCGTCGGTCTCCCAGGCGTTGCACCCAACACGAGTAAACAGCTCTTCGATAGTCCGGGAGGAGTGATGTTGTGCCTCACCTACAGTCTGATAGAGATAGACCGCTGAGGGCAAAATCACTGGATGGCCCATTTCATATAGCGCGTACGCGGTTCCGCCGCCACCGAGCCTTTGCATGAATTCGACCTGTTTCTGGGCAATAGTCTCTCCGCCGCGAATGGCGGTCACGTCGAATCGGAAGGCAAAGTGGCTGCGAAGATATCCCTGCTCCTGGAGGAATCTTCCAATCTGCTCGATTGCGGCTCCAACTGCGTCGAAGTCGCTTTCGCTCTGCAGAGCGCTTGGGAGTTTCAGCGCTAGGCGATCTGACAGCTGGCCGAAGAAATGCGATCCCACCTGTTCTGCGAACTTACGGCGTGCGGCTGCCAGGTCGTCGCCGCTGTACTGCGAAGCCAACGAGCCAAAGGCCGAACAGAAGAAGGCATAGGAAAGGGCGTCAAACTCGCCAGATTGAACTGAGTTGAGGTCTCTTGATGCGGCGAAACGCTCGGCAAGTCGGGGTCTGGCTACTCGCTTGTAAACCAGCGAGATATACTCGTCGACCATAGCCTGCACTGAAGCGATACCGTCTGAGGTCGAGGCCAGAGGTCGCCAGTGGGCCATCACAGCCTCTGTCATCATCGCCAGAAAGGGTTCCCCCATTGGCCACCACTTCTGAAACTCGGGGTAGGGATGTTGTGATACGACAGATGAGAGTGCAGTTGACATGAGTTCACTTATTTGGGTGGAGGGACGTATTACTTGTTTTTTGTACCCTGTAATATCATATGTACAGTACACGTTCGCTTTTCTGTACAATCATTTTATCTGACCTGGTTGGAGGATGCACAATGAGACGACTACTGCCATTCCTGCTGATTGCTGCCCTCTGGGTTGGCGCGTGTGTGGCACCTGTAGCCCCACAGGATGCAGCCGCCGGCGATGACGGTGGCTCGAAGGCCACGTCCGACGACCTGCTCGCGGACATCATGGCGCGCGGTACAATCCGCATCTCCACAGACCCGAACTACGCGCCGCAAAGCTTTCTCGACGAAAGCGGTAATTTCAAGGGCTTCGATGTGGACGTTGCTCAAGAGATAGCAAGTCGTCTTGATGTCGAAGTTGAGTTTGTTACGCCGGACTGGGATCTGATCACTGCAGGCAACTGGGGAGACCAGTGGGATATGAGCGTTGGCTCGATGACGGTCACCACGGCGCGGCAGAAAATCCTAGACTTCGCCTCTCCCTCCTACTACTATACGCCGGCCCAGTTTGCGGCCGTGAATGGGTCGGGGATCGAGTCGCTGGAAGACTTGAACGGTGAGACTATCTGTGTAGGCGTGTCCACCACATATGAGAGTTGGCTGATGGGCGATATGGAGAGTTTGGGACTGCCGCCTGCCAGTTTTTATATTGACGCCCCGCCGGCCGATGTATCAATAGTCCCGTTGACTACGGACAACGACTGTGTACAGCAGATACAGGCCGGACGACAGGAGTTTCAGGCGTTCCTTACCTCGAACACTGTGGTCGAGGCGGCGCTTGCTGAAGGCATCGCAATCCACAAAGTAGGCAAGCCTGTTTTTTCGGAAAACCTTGCCGTAGCCTTCGATAAGAGCGCTTCCAAGGACGTTGCCAGTTTGGTTGCAAAGGTTAGCGAAGTCATTGCCGGCATGCACGCTGACGGCACGCTCAGCGACCTGTCGAATGAGTGGTTTGGTGAAGACCTGACAACTGATCCGACAAAGTAAGCGGGAGCAGGCAATATAGTTCGAACTGCGCAGCCGAAACAGCCTCCTTGGAGCGAAGAGGAGGGCGCAGTCGTTCCTTACGGGAATCGGAATGACGACAGCGCCCGCGGAAGACAGGTTTTCCTTTCAGGCTGAACAGATTATTGCGTCTCAACGGCGTGACGCCCGCCGCTTTGCCATGGGCGTACGAGTTTCGTACGCCCTGTTGCTGCTGGCGCTTGTATATGCGTTCAGCGGGTCCCACTTTACGGTCGCGGGGCTGCAGTTTACGACCATAACTCTGGACTGGGCGTTCATTCGCAGCCACTGGTTTTTCATCTTCAACGGTGTCTGGCTCACTATTTTGTTGTCGGCACTATCGATAGTTTTGGCGACGGTTCTCTCCCTTCTGGGCGCTTTAGGGCGTTTATCCAAGTCGCCGCCTGCCTACGCATTGGCGACATTCTACATTTCTCTTATCAGGGGTACGCCGTTACTCCTGCAGGTAGTTTTCTTCTTTCTTGCGCTGCCGCAATTGGGTATTCGCTTGTCTGGCCTGTCCGCGGGAGTCCTGGCGCTAGGGTTGAATTACGGCGCCTACATGACGGAGATTATGCGGGCTGGTATTCAGTCGGTTGATGCAGGGCAGCGGGAAGCAGCGCAGGCGATGGGCATGACTCCGTTTCAGATTATGCGGTTAATCATCCTACCGCAGGCTCTGCGTCTGGTCATCCCACCGATTGGCAATCAGTTCATCGCAATGTTGAAGGATACGTCGCTCATTTCGGTTACCGGTTTTGTATGGGAACTGCTGTGGAGGGCGCAGAAGCAAGGCCGGGCGAATTTTCGCAGCCTTGAAGCTCTGCTCGTCGCGGCAGTCTTCTATTGGATCATAACCATCATATTCTCGGCATTTCAGGCACAGATCGAGCAGCGCCTATCGCAGGGCTTTCGGTCTGCTCTTTAGAAGCATAATATGTTGCCGGCCTCTCAGCCACGTCCGCCAAACGACAGGTTGAATTTTACGGTCCTTTTAGATCGCTTATCGCTCATAAATGGTACTCGATTTCATGTATTTCTTGGAGGCTGAAACGTATGACACTTAAGCTCAGCATCTGTTCTTACAGCTTTCGCCGATCGTTCGAGAGCGGCGTGATGGACTATCGCGGCTATGTGGCTTTCAATCAGAACCACGGATTTTCCCAACTGGACCCATGGATGCAGCATATAACGCCGGCACTGGATGATAAGAGTTGGCTGGCAGACGCTAAGAGCATGGCCGGGGACGCGGGACTCCCTTATGGCTGCATTGCAGTGGATGGCGGCCACATTTATGAGGAGACTGAGGCCGAGCGCGCACAGCGCAGGGACATGGCCTATCGCTGGCTCGACGTTGCTGAATCACTGGGAGCATCGCAGTTGCGAATTGATACCGGCGGGCCGGAGGATTTGACCGACGAGGTTTTCGAGATAATAGTGGATGGCTACAACGACCTGATCCCCAGAGCAAAGGGAGCGGGCGTGGAGATCGTGGTGGAGAACCATTGGGGGGCGACCAAGTATCCGGAAAATACTGTGCGCCTGCTTGAGGCGGTAGAAGGACTTGGGCTGTTGTTTGATTCCAACAATTGGGCCGAGGGTACACAGGAAAGAGCTTGGGAGATGTGTGCCTGCTATGCTCGCCTTACCCATTTCAAGACGTTTTCATTCGACAGCCAAGGCAACGATCCGTCGGTCGACCTGCAAAAGGCAATCGCGATCCTGCAGCTGAACGGCTATGATGGGGTCTGGGGCATCGAGTCGACGCCCGTGGATGGAGACGAGGAGGGCGCGGCGATCAAGACAAGAGATCTGATACGCCGTGCCCTGGGCGACTAAGTGTATTTCTGTAGTGGGCCCCGAAATCTACCGCGGCGGTGGCCAACTGCGGGAACTATATCAATCTAAGAACTATCTCCTTAGCGAAGAGAATCTGACAATGACAGCAGAGAAGACTCGAATCGGCATAATCGGCGTTGGCCAGATAGGAAAGGGCCACGTTCAGACTTATATGAGTATGCCGCACGTTGAGATTGCGGCGATTTCCGACATAAACGAGGCCGAGGCCCAGAGGGTGGCGTCCGAAAACGGCATCGCCGACGTTTACACGGATTTCCGGCAGTTGCTAGCACGCGACGACATCGTCGCGGTTGACGTCTGCCTCCACAACAACTTTCACATGGCGGCGACTGTAGCGGCCCTTGAGGCGGGAAAGCATGTATTCTGCGAGAAGCCGATGGCCGGCGCGTATATTGACGCTGAAAGAATGCTGACGACGGCGAGGGAGTGCGACCGGATGCTCAGCATACAGAATCGCGAGTACTTCATCAATGAGACTAAAGCGGCCAAGTCCCTGATTGACGGCGGATATCTGGGCAATTTGTATCATGCCCGCTCAACAGGTTATCGACGGCGTGGACGTCCCTTTGTGGACGGCTACGGCTCGCCCCTGTTCGTGAACAAAGACACCGCCAGCGGCGGCGCGCTCTACGACATGGGCGTCTATCATATTTCCACAGTGCTCTTCTTGCTGGGCAATCCTGACGTGCTTCGAATATCTGGCAAGACCTACCAGGAAATAGCGATGGATGCGGCGCGGCGTGAAAGCAGCAACTACAATGTAGAGGAGTTGGGGCTGGGCTTTGTACGGATGGCGGACAATATCACGTTGGACATTATCGAGGCTTGGGCGATCCACTTGGACGCATTTGAAGGATCATATGTCGTCGGCGACGAGGGTGGCGTGCGGCTCGATCCCTTCGGCTACTTCCACAGTGCCGGCGATCTGGACTTGGATTCTTCGGGCGACTTACGGATGTTCGACTTTCGGCTGCACAACGTACGCGAACTGGGAGACGTTTACGACGGCACGCAGCAGCACTGGATCGCGGCAGTGGAGGGCAGGGTAGAACTGCTGCCTACCGCGGAGATTGCGTTGAATTGTATGCTCATCTCTGAAGGCATTTACCTCTCTAATCAGTTGGGCAGGGAGGTAAGCGCGGAGGAGGTGCGGGAGGCCTCAGTTTCGACCGCGGTGGCAATTTGACAGCGGAATAGAAGAGTACAACCTACGAAGGGCACGAAGGAACATCCATATGGGACTCCGTGCCCTTTGTGGTTGAGACAGGTCTCCTGATAGGAAAAACGCAGTATCAGACGGCCTGGCAGCGGATGAGACGGGCCGGTTCGCGCTGGTCGTTGCGTACGGTTTGGGCCTCGCCGGGGGGTATGAACGCACCATCGTGGCGGCCTGCCTGCAGTGTGTCGCCTCCTGCGTTAATGCTAACTAGCCCGTCCCAGACAAACCAGACTGCTTCCTTGTCTTGGGATGCGGGCGCCTCGATCTGCCCACCTTGCTCCAGTTCATAAAAATCGAGCCGCATTTCCGGCGTCCCATTCAAAGGAGAGGCGGGCTGCGATATTTGCGCATCCTGGTTCTCTGAGGATTCCCCGGATGCAAGGTTGTCGATGCGGACAGTGGTTTTGTGATTATCAGGCGGGCGCGGTGTGGTTCCTGTTTGCGAGGGGTCTCGTTCTCCCCGGTACAGCGCAAAGTCTGGCGGCGCCTGGAAGCTGATAAGAGTTGCTTCAGAACCGCTGGTATTGACGGTGCCGTGAACTTCCGGCGACGGCACGTAGGCAAACTCTCCAGCGTTGATTGGCGTGTAGGTATCACCCTGCCGCACCGAGACACCCCCTTCAAGCACAATGAAGATGTCTGCTGAACCTTCGTGAAAGTGCTGAGGGAACTCTTCCCCGGGTTGAAAAATGGAATAGTTCAGCGTGATATCCTGCGCGCCTGTTGAGGGCCCGACCAGGTTGCGGGAATCGCCTTTTCCCATCTGAAAGGTTGCGGCCTTCTTTGCTGATAGCAGAGTTGCCATGGGTCTATCTCCTGCTGCATTTGTTGTGGGGGCTCGGTTGCTCGAGACAAGAATTTTTGCATCATGGTTCGGGGCGCGACAGGGCAGAGCAAACCATAGACGTTACCGGTTTCTCTGCCCGCCGCACGCGAGGAACACTAACGCGCCTGGGCTACACTCCGTAGTGCGAACCGTCGCTGAGGTTGTTGGCGGCGCGCACTGGTCGGAAAAGTGTTTGGCGCAGCGGCGGCATCGAGGCTACGAGACCTGGGTCCGGATCCCAGTCGTGCCACTTGCTGTCGACCGTGTTGTAGCAACTGAAAACCGCAACGCGTGGAACATCGCGGTTGGTCCACGGACGGGCACTGTGGGTAAGAGATTCGGTAAAGAAAAGGACAGAGCCGGCGGGACAGGTATAGGCATCCCAGACCGGCGAGTTCTGGTCATGGATTGATTCGGGGGCGGGATAGGCGGCTTTGTGGCTTCCACTGACTACGAGCGTACCGTCGCCCTCACAGACCGGATTCAGCTCCCAGACAACGCGTGTGAGGCCGGCGTGCGACTTGCCGGGAACGCTGTGATAAAAGTGCGTGTCGCCAGGGAAGCGGAAGAAGCCGCTGCCGTTGTGCGGCCCAAACTTGCCGTCGCCTGCTTCGCGGTAGAAAAGGTGCGATGACTCCATGCGGAAGCCGTAGCAGTTTTGGCGCGAAAGAGGAGGGAAGGCGACAAATTCGTTCATGAATCCAACTACAACCGGATGATCGATGAGCTTTTGTAGCGGTCCGCCTAGTGTTGAGCGCTCTTGTTCGGGGATCGAGTCAGGGTCATGTTGGAGCCTCAGGCCGAAATCTCGCATCTCGGCAGCTTCGTCCTCTGACAGGACGCCGGGGATGAGCAGCCAGCCGCGAGTATCGAAGAGATATTTCTGTTCTTGGGACAGGTTTACGACGGGCTTGCCGTCAGCGTTGGCGCTTGGAAACTCCTGGGCGCTCATGTCCAGTTGTTGTCCGAGGCTGTGGGCAAAGAGGTAGGGCGTGTTCTTGGCGTGCTGGTTGTTGGTTGACATAGTAACGTATGTCCTTTCGATTGTGCGGGTGGCTGGCTTTCCCCACTGGTAGTGGCGGGTCCGATTGACTCAGAGATAGCTGGAATCATACAACAGATGAGGACAATGCTAAAGTGGCTGCATTTTCGGTGGTCTGATTTGCAAACTCAAGGAACAGGAAGAATGGTTTGTAATTCGAATTGAACGGAATGAAAATGTCGGGAGTTGCAGAACATGAACCTTCTCGGAACTGCAGTTGATGGGCTGGCTACGCTTACGTGAATTTCTCTGCGATAGGTGCAGTTTACATTTGGAGTGGCGCAGATTCCAAGGACACGAACTAGAATCGGGATTTTTCAGACGTTTTGCGGTTGTGTTCTGCGCATGATACACTCTCCGAAAATTACAGGTTACCTGCATTGGAATGATGGCGGTCGGTGTGGGCTTTTCATTCTGATCCCGACCAGCAAACACGTTTCCAACCCTTCTTCAGTAGGCGTCGTATTCCACTCTAAAAGGAGAAAACGATATGACGAGACTTACGCGTAGAGAGTTTCTACACAGAACCAGCTTCGTTGCAGCGGGCGGCCTACTGGCAGCATGTGCCGCGCCGGCTGCGCCAGCGTCCGATGGTGACAGCGCCGCTGCTCCGATGGAAGAGTCTATCGAACTGAGGGTGGGGGCGATTGCCGGGATTGTGACGGAAGGCTTGCAGGCACTTGCGGACCGGTACATGGAGGAGAATTCCAATGTCTCGGTGACCATCGATGTGTTGGCCGATGAGCAGTACCAGCAGGCGTTCCTGCTATTTTCCAGCGATGACACGCCAGATGTCTCCTGGTATCAGTGCGTGCCGGCAAATCGGTTCAATGACATGGTGACCAGTCAAATCCTCGTCCCGCTCGACGACCTGTACGAGCAGGAGGGTTGGTTTGACGCCTATCCAGAGGGCATAGTTGATTTCCAGCGACAGCCGGACGGCCACTACTATTCGGCAACAAGCTCGGTGGTATGGACCCCTTATACCTACTACAACAAGGAGATCTTCGAGGAAGTCAGCGTCACGCCGCCGGAGACTTGGGACGATCTCTATGAGATGTCGAGCGAACTGCGCGACGCCGGCTACCAACCGTTGACCGTCGACTACAACATGGGGATCCAGAGCCACTTCAGTGACGGGATGCAGTTGCGTTCCTGGAGCAGGGAACAGTATAACTGCATGCCTATCAAGTGGCGTGCGGACGTGCCGGCATCCTGCGACCAGTACACCTGGACCGATCCCGACTCGATTCGCATCTTCGAATACATCAAGGCAATGGTAGACCATGGCGTTTTTGTCGACGGCGTAACCGGACTGACTGAATACCAGACCGGCAGGTCGTTGTTTACGACTGGCAAGGCGGCGATGTGGCAGACCGGCTCGTGGGACGGCGGCTCTGCAGGGCTATCGCGGGATGTCGAATTTGAAATTGGCTACTTCTACTATCCCGAGATCAGGCCGGAGAGGACAGGAAAGGTTGGGGCTTGGGTTCCCGACGGTCTGATCGTTCCAAAGTCGGGACAGAACATTGAGGCATCGTTGGAGTTTCTTGCCTGGACGTACCGATTACCGCAGGCTTCCCTCTATGCTCAGACTGCCGGCATTCCCCATGGCCGTGCGGACATTCCCAGCGAAGTGTATAGCGAGATTCTCAGTGAGATGCAGTTGCAGTTCCTGGAGGACAACAAAGAGTACGGGACGCCCGCGCTGTATGAGGCTTCCAGCAATCAGCCTTATCAACAGGCGACTGTCAAGTCGGTCGATCAGATGATGGCCGGCGGTTTGACGCCGGAAGAAGCGGGCGCGTGGCTGCAGGAGAAGACTGAGGAAATACACGCCGAGCAGAGTTAGGCGGAAAAGGGTAGAGGGAGCGCTCACAATCGAAATGGAAGCGCATCGCGTACAGGGAGGTTCCTGGGGACCTCCCTGTTTTCGTATGGAGGTGTAGAGTTGGCAGCAATGAATCCACGGCAAGATGCAGCGGCGGCGACTTCTGGCCGCAGTCAATTGATTCGCACCGTCAGGAATGCACTTCCCTGGTATCTGTTTATCGCCCCGGCGTCACTTATGCTGCTTACGTTGATGGCCTATCCTCTCTTTGATACGCTGCGGCTTTCGCTATTCAAGTGGGGCGGGCTCGGGCCGCAGACATTTATTGGGATGCGAAATTTTGCCAAGCTGTTTGGCGACGAGGTCTTCTGGCGTGCCCTCGGAAACAGCTTTATCTTTGCGATCGTAGTTCCATTCTTTACGGTGTCGATAGGTCTGTTCCTGGGCGTTGCCATCAGTCGACGCATGAAGGGCTGGCAGGTCTATCGCATCGCTTTCTTCATTCCGGTGATGATGTCAGGCGTGGTGGTCGCAACGCTATGGGCAAACATGTTTGAATACAACCACGGCCTGTTCAATACTGTACTACGCGGTATTGGTCTCGATGGACTGGCTCAGAACTGGTTAGGTGACCGCAACGTTGCCTTGATGAGTGTCATGCTTGTACCGATCTGGCAGTCGGTGGGATTTCCCATGATCGTGTTGCTGGCAGCGATAGAGGGGATTCCTCAAGAGATGCACGATGCCGCGACAATGGACGGGGTAAACGAGTGGCAACGCATCTGGGGCCTGATAGTGCCGCTGATAAAGCCTGTGCTGGCGTCGATCACAATGCTCTCGATCATTGGCGCTATGAAGGTGTTCGATCTCGTGCTCGTGATGACAAAGGGCGGGCCGGCGTTCAGTACGCAAGTACTGGGCTACTACCTGTTTGAGACGGCCTTTCGTTCGGGCAATTTCGGCTACGGTTCTGCAATTGCAGTTGTGATGTTCGTAGTCGTCTTCGCCGTCGCCTACGGTTATGTACGGGGCGTCCGGATAGAGAGTGTCGAGTATTGATATGGTGGTGCAAACCAAGGGTCGTGCGTTGAGAGCCGGCGAATGAGGGTCTCACTGTGCGACAGGGACAGGTGAACTTGGGGGAAAGGGTGAGATAGATGGCGGTTGACAGGGTTACATCACGGCCGACGGAAGGGAGCATACAGGGAGGCAAGACTGCAGGATGGTGGGCAGGGAGCAGTCTGCGGCCAATCATCTATGGACTGCTTGTGGTTGGAGCACTTATTCAGGTGTACCCGATCTTCTTTCTGTTGATGAACACGCTAAAGACGGACACCCAGATACTTAACACGCCGTTCAGTCTGCCGACCAACTTTTCGCTTGCTCCGTATGTGGACGTTTGGACAGGTGACCGCACGGGGATGTTTTTCGGCAGGTATTTCTTTAACAGCGTTATTGTGCTTGCGGCTACGTTGGTGTTGATGCTGGCTATTTCCTGTCTTTGCGGTTATGCCATGGCACGCGGACAGTTTCCAGGGAACGCCACTTTACACCAAGTGCTGTTGCTCAGTCTGGCAGTGCCGGCGCACGCGCTTGCGATTCCACTCTACTTTTTTGTGGGCAGCCTCGGCTTGCGAAACAGCCTCTTTGGGTTGACACTCGTCTATGCCGCCATTGGGGCGCCTTTCACCATCATCTTGATGCGAGCTTATTTTATGCATCTGCCGGTGGAGTTGGAAGAGGCGGCACGCATAGATGGCTGTGGGCGGCTGGGCGTCTTTCTGCGAATTGTTGTTCCGATCAGCCGGGGACCGATCGCCGGCATGGCGATCATCAACATCAACTGGATTTGGAGCGAGCTTTTCTTCTCGCTTATTCTCATGAACAAGGCAGACGTTCGCACGCTGCCGCTAGCGATCGCATTGTATAAGCCGGCGCCAATGACGGTAGAGACTGTGCTGGGGCTGCAGTACGCGGCGATGGCACTGGCTACGATACCCGTTCTGATTTTGTTCTTCCTTTTCCAGAGGCAGATTGCTTCGGGTATGACGATGGGGGCGTTCAAATAGCTAGGGCAACTGCAGCGCTTCATTGGGCAAGAGACATGTGGACTGGCACGTACAAGGGAGTGGGAAGATTCCGATGTTGAATTCTGTTCCGAGACTGGTTAAGGAAGCGGTAAAGCAGATTGCCAAGAATGGCCTTCTAACTTGGGAAAGGCTTGAATCGGGCGTTGCTTTTGACCTGACCTCCAGTCAAATGCTGACAAATCCTTATCCTACCTATCAGAAGTTGCGAGAGACGGACCCAGTTCACCGAATGAGGCTGGTAGACGGCTGGGTTCTGACTCGGTACGACGACGTACAGACGATGTTGCTGGATCATCAACGGTTTTCGAATTGGGGGGCAGGGGCAGGCGATAGACAGTACACGAAGGACCGCAGTATGCTTGACCTGGATCCGCCGGATCACACACGATTGCGTTCGCTTGTTTCCAAAGCGTTTACCCCTCGCTCGGTGACTGCGCTGGAACCCCGCATCGAAGAGATCGTGGAGGGCTTGTTGGACGGCGTTGACGGGAAGGATCGATTTGACTTGATAGACAGTTTCGCCTTTCCACTTCCAGTCATTGTCATCGCCGAAATGCTGGGCGTTCCGGCCCAGGACCTGGAACAGTTCAAAGAGTGGTCGAATGACATCGTCATTTCGTTGGAACCTATTCTAAGTAGAGAGCAGAGGGAACAGTTCCGCCGTTCGGAGCAGGAGCTATACGAATACTTCGAGGGAATCATTGCACTTCGGCGAGAGAATCCGGAAGACGATCTTGTGAGCGCGCTACTGGCCGCCGAAGAAGAAGGAGACAGGCTTTCGCACGGGGAGCTACTGGCCACTTTGCTGCTATTGCTGGTAGCGGGAAACGAGACGACAAGAAATCTGATCGGCAATGGCATGTTGGCTTTACTGCGAAATCCCGATGAATTGCGGCGGCTGAAAGAGCAGCCTGAGCTCATTGACTCGGCAATCGACGAGTTGCTCAGATACGACAGCCCTGTGCAACTCGATGGTCGAACGCTCTTGGAGGACGTTGAGATGGGAGGAAAGCGGATGCGCGCCGGCCAGCAGGTTGTCGGCGTTGTGGGAGCCGCCAATCGTGACCCAGCGGCCTTTTCTAATCCAGACAGACTTGATATTCGTCGTCATGAGAAGAGCCACATTTCGTTCGGGCGCGGGATACATTACTGTTTGGGCGCATCGCTGGCGAAGTTGGAGGGTAGGATTGCAATAACCAGTCTGCTGAGACGGTTTTCATCGATACGACTGGCGGAGGAACCGCAGCAGAGAAAGCAAGTCGTGCTGAGAGGCGTAGAAGACCTGGTTGTAGAAGTAGAACGTCCTGCAGTTACTGAATTGGCTGGAAGCGAGCAGGTGCGTGCACTCGAAACAGGTGTGGCCGATTCTTGACTTTCCATGTAAGTTACGATAGCCTTGCAACCAGATAAGAACCGGTCCTAATTCAGTACCATAAGGTCCTTAAACGAGAATGAAATTGAAGAGCCTTGCAATCGTGAGGAGGAGGCCCGCGGGAAGCGGGCGCAGTGTTCGGCAGCAGCTTTCCTGAGGGAACGCCGTTGCATCGCGCAGTCCTCTTCGCTCGTTTCCCGTTTGCCGCTTCGGATGGTCCGAAGTGGCGTTTTTTGTTTTCACAGTCAGATCTTAATTTGCGTTGCAAAAAGAGTCGGAACCGCAGAACTCATTACTTGCGTTGAAACAAACGAACGTCTTACTTGTCTATTGAAGATTGAATTCTCACATGCTCTGCGAATTCTTGAAGGAACTTCACGGGAAAACGATAGAGCCTCTTTCACCAAGATAAGGAGTGTGTATGGCTGTCACAGGATCTGTAAGAAAGGCGGTGCTCGCCTATTCCGGCGGCTTGGATACCAGCGTAATCGTCCCTTGGCTGCGGAACAATTACGGATGCGAGGTTGTCTGCTTTTGCGCAAATCTGGGCCAGGAAGAGGAGTTGGATGGGCTGGAAGAGAAGGCGATCGCGTCCGGAGCGGCGCGCTGTTATGTTGAGGACTTGCGGGCTGAATTTCTGACCGACTACGTTTTCCCGACAATGCAGGCCGGCGCGATCTACGAACGGGACTATCTGCTGGGCACGTCTTTTGCACGTCCTTTGATCGCCAAAAGGCTTGTCGAGATCGCGCAATTGGAGGGGGCCGACGCAGTCTCGCATGGAGCTACGGGCAAGGGCAATGATCAGGTGCGCTTCGAATTGACGGTGATGGCACTCAATCCGAAGCTGAAAATCATTGCGCCGTGGCGAGAGTGGGACATTCGCGGCCGTTCGGATGCGCTGGACTATGCTGCGGAGCACAATGTTCCGGTCAAGGCATCCGCCGAACGAATCTACAGCCAGGACCGCAATCTCTGGCACCTGAGCAACGAGGGGGGGCCGCTGGAAGACCCTTGGACAGAACCGCCGGCCGATATGTTCGAATGGACGCGTTCGCCGGAGGATGCGCCGGACGAGCCCGGTTATGTCGAGCTCTACTTCCGACGCGGTTATCCTGAACGCTTGAACGGTGTGGCTATGGGCCCGGTAGAGCTTATTCAACAACTAAACGAGATAGGTTGCGAACACGGCATCGGCCGTGTGGACCTGGTTGAGAACAGGCTGGTGGGGATGAAGAGCCGCGGCGTTTACGAGACGCCGGGCGGCACTATCCTGTACAAGGGACATGCGGCGCTGGAGCAGCTTTGCCTGGACAAAGACACGCTGCATTGGAAGCAACAAGTAGGCTTGCGCTATGCCGAGCTAGTCTACAACGGGCTCTGGTTTACACCTTTGCGAAGAGCGCTGGACGCATTTGTACAGGACACGGAAAAGTCGATCAGCGGGACTGTACGCCTGAAGCTGTACAAGGGAACGGCGATGGTGGTTGGCCGACGGTCGCCGCACAGTCTTTACCGAGAGGATTATGTTACGTTTGACGAGGACGACGTTTACAATCAGGCTGATGCAGAGGGCTTTATCCGGTTGTTTGGCCTGCCTCTCAAAGTAGAGGCGCTGTTGCGGGAAGAGCACCCTGCGGATGCGATGCCGCCACCAGCCGATGGCGCCGGGCCGAAGGATGGAAATTGGATCAAGAGGGACTAGGACTATGGGCATATCCTTATAGGTATTGCATCATTTAGAGCAGGAAGGGGCCGCTGTGTTGACCAAGGCAGTTAGCTGGCCTGGCAGCCCCCGATGCACCCAATTAACATGAAACATGGAGACAATCATGTCATCGACCGAACATGCTTTTGCCGGACCTTCAACCCCTCCTAAACCTGTGAAGGGCTTCGATGCTGCGGGGATTCATTGCGGAATAAAGCCCACGGGAGCGCTGGACCTGGCGCTGATTGCTAGCCCCACAGCCTGCCGGGCGGCAGCGGTGTTTACCCAGAATGCTTTTCCGGCGGCGCCGGTTTTGTACGACCGCGACCTTGTGCGGTTGAACCCGGATGGGACGCACGGCGTCGTCATAAACAGCGGCAATGCGAATGCCTGCACGAGCGCGGAGGGCAACGCTAACGCACGTCGCATGGCCGAGGCGGCGGAGAAGAGCATGGGCAGCACCGACAATACGGCCTTCGTAATGAGCACCGGAGTCATTGGCGTGCAGTTGCCGATTGGTGTTATCGAGGCGGGGATACCTGAGGTAGCTTCCAAATTGCGACCTGACGGCTGGGAAGAAGCGGCCGAGGCCATTATGACAACAGATGTGTTCCCCAAGTGGGCGTCCGGCCAAGCTGAGGTTGGCGGCAAGACTGTAACCGTCACCGGGATCGGCAAAGGCGCGGGGATGATTCACCCGAACATGGCGACGATGCTGGGCACGCTGGCTACGGACGCGGCAATCGCGCAGCCGTTGTTGCAGAAGGCCTTGTCGAAGGCTGTCAGTAATAGCTTTAACCGCATCAGCATTGACGGAGATACCAGCACAAATGATACCGTTCTAGTACTTGCAAATGGCGCGGCCGGGAACGCCGAGATTACAGAGGAAGGGGCGGACTACGACGCGTTTCTGGCAGCGCTGAGTGCTGCTTCGATGGAGCTCGCGAAGCTTATAGTGCGTAACGGCGAAGGTGTTACCAAGTTTGTTACGGTACAGGTGGAGGGCGCGGTCAGCGATGACGAAGCGCATCAGGTCGCAAACTCAATTGCGAAGAGCCCGCTGGTCAAGACGGCCTTTTTTGGGCATGACGCCAACTGGGGGCGAATCCTGTGCGCGGTTGGGTATTCGGGCGCGACGGTTGATCCAACGCGGGCGCATTTGTTCATCGCAGCGGGGCAGCCGCATGAGGGCAGCCCGGAATTGCAGCTTGTGGATGCGGGCACGCCGACCAACTATGAGGAGGCCGATGCGTCGGTGATTTTTGCAGAAAGCGAGATCAGCGTGCGGGTTCCATTGGGGCTGGGCGAGGGCTCGGCGACGGTGTGGACATGCGATCTGAGCTACGACTACGTGTCGATCAACGCGGAGTATCGTACTTAAATGTAGTGGAAAGCGGATAGTGTCCGCCGCGAGCCGCCTTGGCCTCACTGCCAATAGACAGTGACCCGGGCGGCTTTTTCATTTAGACGCCCCAGCGTCGGCGGGCCTCTTCCATCGGGACGGTATCGCCTTTCATCCAGGCGTAATGTGCGATCGGGTTTTCGCCGATCCAGCGTTCGTCTACAGCTTCGTCGGCGCGCTGGTAGCGGGTGTCGCAGCTGAGGCGGAAGCGGCCGGTGGTTTTGGAGAGCGAACCGTGCATGGTGTACATGCCGAAGATGAGGGCGTCCCCCATTTCGAATTCGGCGCTGCGCCACTGGCCGCCGTAGGTGTCGACAAGTTCGACAGGGTCGTTTGAAAACCAACCGGTGACCTTGTCGCGGTCGACTTCCATCTCGCCATAGGTTTGCCTGATGAGATCGAAGCGGTGGGAGCCGACGAGTAGGGCGAGTGGACCCATTTCATAGGGCAGGTCGCCGAGGGGAGTCCATACGGTGAACACGTTCTGTGTGCCACGGCCCATGTAGACGATGTCGTAGTGGGCGCCGGTGAAGGCGCCGGTTGGGACTACGCGCAGCCATTTGAAGTCGTAGGTAAGGCTGGGCCCTTCGAGGTATTCGGCAAAGAACTGCATCAGGGTAGGGGCTTCGACGACATCCAGGAATTCGGGCGTGTGGGTGACGGCTTTGGAGCCGCCATAGAACTTGCCGCGTTTGCCTTCGGCGATTACGCCATCCATGAGGGATGCGCCGGGCGCGAGTTGCTCGGCCTGTTCCAGATTCTCGAGTACGACGCGGCGGGCCTCTTTAACTTTCTGCCGGTCGTGCAAACCGCGAATGAGCAAATAGCCTTCATCCTGCAGACGACTGCGCAGGGCAGGCATGTCCTCCCTGTCTGCGGTCGAATCCCGTAGTTCATCGAGATATCGTCCTCCCATCTCGAGATCGTGTTTCCCCATCGTCAGTTTCATAGTTCAGATTCCGGATTTCAAAATTGGAATTGCGGTTTATTTGATGCTGCCTGCGGTCGGGCCGGCGATGAAGTAGCGCTGGGCGAACAGGAAAATGAGCAGGATTGGTAGGATGGAAACGAAAGAGGCCGTGAAAATGAGATGGAGTGGAACCGTCCGGCCTGATACACCAGAATCCAGCACGGCAAGAAAGAGCGGTAGCGTGTAAAGCTCCGGCTTGTTGAGGTAGATCAACGGGCCCATAAAGGCGTTCCAATGGCCCATGAAAGAGAAGATGGCAAGTGCGGCCATGCCGCCAGTGGCCGCCCAAAGAGGTAGGTTGAAGTCCTGGCTGCCGACGATATCGGTCAATTCAGAGCCGGAGACCATAGCGGTCATCACTTTCTCAGCGTAGCCTGTGCAGAAAGGCGTCTCAGGGGTTGTAGGAGGCAGGACTCGAAGGAACAGACGAATTCAAGACACCTGAGCTTGCTGAATTACTTATGCAGGCCAGGATCACTTCACTAACCTGGCAATGTGTCAGGCTTGAAAATGCCCTCAGAACCTCTGGCCCATATGTTTGAAGTTCACTGCTTCAGTCTGATGCGTCAAGAGTCATAGAATTGTACGGACTGGGCCTGCTGAATGATGCCCAGTTTGGAGGCGGAGGTGTAGAACCTCTGCAAGCTGGCGACACATTTCACGTCGAACCGGTATTGGATGTTCTTGCGAAGATAGGCGCGACCGGTGGCGGCCAGGGTCTCGTCGCCGGGATAGTGGGCGCAGGCGATGTCGTCGAGTGCGGCGACGCCGGCTTCGCGTGAATCGCGAATTGCCTGCAGATGGGCTGGGGTGAGGACGCCGGGGCGGCCAGTCCAGAATGCGAATACGAAGGGGAGTCTGGTCATTCCGCGCCATTCCTCGCACAGGTCGTGCTTGTGTAGCCCGAGCGCGACATGATCGACGAAGAGGGCATTATCGCCTATGAGGAGGGCGGCGTCGCAGCGTCTGAGCATGGTGGGCAGGTCAGGCCCCATAGTGACGAACTCCGGCTCGATGTCGAACCACTCGGCGCAGAGAATTCGCATTAGGGTGGCGGAGGTTCGAGAGCTGGTGTCGAGGGCGACGGACCGAGCTCTTGTCAGAGGCTTCTTGGAATACGCAGCGACAGAGGCGATCGGGCCGGTTGAGGTGACGGCGCCTCCGGGCACGACGCGGTAGCGGGGCGTGTATTCGATGGAGGAGAGAAGAGCGAGGTCGACTGCACCGCTGTGCAGCCAGTCGGAGCAGCGGGAGGGTACGTCATATTGGAGGGAAAACAGGTCGGTACGATTGCTGAGACCGTGCCAGAGGGGGCGGGCGTTGAGGTACTCAACACAGCCGACGCGAACAGTTCTCTTGTCGGCCCGGGGGGGGCTTGCATCGTCTTGGCGGCGTTGCCAATTTGACATGATTAAGACGTCCTTGTCTTAACGGGCCCCTAGGGGCTATGGATTTTGGAGGGTGCAACCAGAAGATGTCAAGGTTGTACCGGGCGTAGTGTCCATGGCTGTGGACGTACGAGTGCTATGATACATCAGGCCAGGCTGACGTCCAAGCCCGCTATTTTCTCCAGCGCGGCCGCTGCCTGGAGGACGAGCGTGTCGGCGTGGTGACGGCCGACTATCTGGAGGGCGACAGGCAGGACGCCGGTGGTGAAGCCGCAGGGAACTGAGACGGCAGGCTGCCCGGCGGGATAGAAGGGGAAGGTGAAGGGCAGGCGGTCAAAGATGGATGGCGTAGGATTGCATTCGTTCTGCGCGGGCCAGTCGTCGACACCCCAGGCAGTGAGAGGCATCTGAGGTGTCAATAGAAGATCGTATTCTTCGAAGAACCCAAGAGCCTGGATGTAGAAGCGGGTGCGGGCGATGCTGACATATTCGTAACTGCTAAGCCACAGTACTTGACCAGCCAGTCATCCTTGGAATCATTCAGGCTCTTGGTGACGCAACTGGTGTACAGCCGCCGCCATGCTCGCCAGCCGACACGTTGCGTTGAAGGCACACGGTCGGTGAGGCCTGGTTTTGTAGGGGGGCGTTGCGGGGGCGCAGCCCCTGCACAAGGGAGGGCCGAAGGCCCGACCGCCCAAATGACAACCATGAGGAGAGAGCAAACACCTTGACTCGCCTCATTCAGGCTCGCAAACTAATTGTGGCTGAGTAGTTACACGTATTCTAAGTCATAATTTTCCCTGGTTGGTATTCCACTGGAGTCAGGGGTAGGGGGAATCCCATCGTTGTCCCGGACGACTTTGAGAAGTTGCCCTGGAGACAGGCTTTGGGGATCCCCTCTAGCCCCCAGACCATACTGTGTCGGTGCACTCCTTCACTCTCGTGGGTCAAGAATCATAGAATAGGACGGTCGGGGCCTGTTGAATGATTCCGAGTTTGGAAGAGGATTTGTAGAACCTCTGCAGGCTGGCGAGGCAGTCGTCGTCAAAGTGGTACTGGATGTTTTTGTGCAGGTATTCGCCGCTGGAGGCGGCGAGTGTCTCGTTTTCGGGGTAGTGGGCGCAGGCTATGTCGTCGAGCGCGGTAACCCCGGCTTGGCTTGAATCGCGCAAGGCCTGCAAATGTTCTGGGGTCAGGGCATCGGGCCGGCCGGCCCAGAACCCGAATACGAAGGGAAGGCCGGTTAAGCCTCGCCATTCGTCGCAAAGGTCATACTTGTGTAGGCCCATGCCGACGTGGTCGACGAAGAGGGTGTTGTCGCCGATGAGAAGGGCGGCATCGCAGCGCTGGAGCATAGCCGACAGGTTCGGACGCATGGACACGAACTCCGGCTCAATGTCGAACCAGTCGGAGCAGAGGATGCGCATGAGGGCGGCGGCGGTCCGGGAACTGGTGTCGAGGGCGACGGTCTTGGCTTCTGTCAGTGGCTTGCTGGAGAACGCCGCAACTGAAGCAACCGATCCCATCGAGGTTACCGCGACCCCGGGCACGATACGGTAACCGGGTCCGTACTCGATGGAGGAGACGAGCGCAAGGTCGACTTCACCGCTGTGCAGCCAGGAGGAAACTTCAGAAGGTACAGCAAACTTGAGTGAGAAGAGGTGGGGGTGTTCGCCGAGACCTTGCCAGAGAGGGCGTGCGGTGAGGTATTCAATACAGCCGACACGGACAGGATTCGTGCCGGCTTGGGGGGAGCCTTCAAGTTCTTGGCGCCGTTGCCTGTTTAACATGGTTAAGACCTCCTTGTCTTAACGGGCCCCAAAGGGCTATGGAATTTCATGTGTGCAATCTACAAGTGTCGCAGTTGCACTGGCTGTAGTGCCCGTCGATGGACACTACAGGCCCTATGATACATTGGGCCAAGCGGATGACCAAGGCGCGATTCTTTCGAATGCGGCTGCGGCTTGGAGGACAAGTTTGTCGGCGTGATGCCTGCCCACAATCTGAAGTGCAACGGGTAGGCCGTCTGAGGCGAAGCCGCAAGGGACGCTGGCTGCAGGCTGGCCGGTGAGGTTGAAAGGATAGGTGAAGGGCAAACGGTCGAAGATCGACGGGGTGGGCGTACCGTCGATTTCGGCGGGCCAGTCGTCGACCCCCCAGGCGGTGAGCGGCATCTGCGGCGTGAGAAGGAGGTCGTAGTTTTCGAAGAACTCGCGGGCCTGGTGATAGAAGATGGTGCGGGACATCTCGGCGCGCCCCAGTTCTTCGGCGGAGTAATGGCGGCCCTGCTGTATCATCTCGACAAGGCTCAGTTCAAAGGCCTGTGGATTCTCGTCGTAAGCCTGACCGACGCGGGCGGCCATGGAGGCGAACCAGCAGACTTCGGCGCCGGGGCGGGGGTTGTCCCAACCGGGGTCGATTGCCTCGACGTTACAGCCGAAGTCTGAGAAACGTTCGGCAGCCTCGCCTGCCAGGCGACGCACGTCAGGGTCAACAGCAGCGTAGCCGAAGTCGGCGCTCCAGGCGACGCGCAGGCCTTGCAACGCGGGCAGAGGGTCGGCAACGGCGGCGAGGTAGTCGTCGGGGCGGTTGGCGATGGCGGTGGGGTCGCGAGGGTCGGGGCCGGCGGTGGCCTGGGTGAATAGAGCGGCGTCGGCGACGGTGCGGGAGATAGGGCCGTTGTGGGAGCGGGCGGACCAGATGTCGAGGTTGGGCCAGTAGGGCAGGCGCCCGAACGACGGCTTATGGCCGAAAACGCCGCAGAGGGCGGCGGGTATCCGGATAGAGCCGGCGCCGTCGGAGCCATGGGCAAGCGGGCAGAGGCCGGCGGCGACGGCCGCGGCTGCGCCACCGCTGGAGCCGCCGGGCGTGCGGTCGGTGTTCCAAGGGTTGCGGCCCGGTTCGCCGAGCAAATTGTCGCACATATCCTTGTGGCCGAGGTGGGGCGTGTTAGTCTTGCCAATGATGATGCCGCCGGCAGCCTTGACGCGGCCGGTTACGGCGCCGTCGAAGTCGGCGATCTGGTCCTTTTGGAGAATGGAGCCGCTGGTGTGGCGCAGTCCTGCGCTGGGTTCGAGGTCTTTGATTGGAACAGGCAGCCCGTGGAGAGGGCCAAGCTCCTCGCTCCGCATAACTGCGGCTTCGGCGGCGCGGGCAGCATCAAGGGCGAGGTCGGCGTCGAAGTCCAGGAAGGCGTTAATTGAAGGGTTGAGGGCCTCGATGCGGGCGAGGAAGGCCTCTGTCAGCTCGACGGGAGAAAGCTGTTTGGCGCGAATGGCGGCGGTGAGCTCGGTTGCAGGTGTGCGGAAGAGTTCTGGAGGGGTCACTGGTTAGTTCCTTTTTGGGGCTGTCTTTCGCTTGTTAAATGCTGCCAAGTACAAAGGGGAATACCGCCCTGATTTCATGGTTGCCTAAACGCGCCGGTCAGGGGGTTTCCAGTCGTTCACTTGGCAGGTTTACATTCACATAGGACATTCAACGAGAGTCAGAGGAGATCTATGAATTCTTGTACTCCAAGGTTGGCCTGCCGAATAATCGCACGCAAGGTTCCTCTGTCAAGTTCCTTATGGTTCGGAACCACTAGCTAAGCGTGGGGATGGTCCTTTCACAAAGTGATTTGGCTACCCATTTGACGAATGATAAAGGACTCGATTCTTGTTAGGGCCCGTACGCACCGTCGGCCGGATACCGTGGGTAAGCGACTCATACCGCCATGACGAGAGTTTCGAACTGATCCTCGGGTACCGGTAATCCGTCATCTTCAAGGGTAGAAATGTAGAGTTCGATAGCTTCTCTGATATTGGCGATAGCGGCCTGCTTAGTTTCTCCCTGGCTTATGCAACCTGGGAGGCTGGGACATTCAACAACCCAGAAGCCGTCTTCCCCTGGATAGATTACAACTTGTCTCATCGGGATTCCTTTACAGTTCAAAGAGATCGCGAACGGGGCAACTGAAGCTGGGAAGAACCTGGCCCCCGTCTAGCATTTCATTGTCTGAGAGCTTCAGCAGCGGCTGATTCGGGCAATTGAATTCAGTTGTTCGGGTCTCGAAGTCAACCTTCCAAAACAGGGGCATCCAGGATCTGATCGACATGCGGGTTCTATCGATAACTTCCTGGGGACTATCACTGGGGGAAACGATTTCAGCAACATTGTCAGGAACACGTTCCCAGTATCCAGATGACTGGGAGGCCAATGGGAGCTTTTGCGCAGAAATGAAGGCGACATCAAGTTCACTGACCGTGTTCGAGTCGTGTTCAAACAGGACACCGAGATCGAAATCTGCCACTCGGCCCAACCGCCGGGGCCTTATGAAGCTTCTCGACTCGCTACCCAGATTCATTGCAAAGTCGCCGTGTGTTAGTCCTCTAGGTATCGTACTGCAATTCACCCCTCGAATGAATTCGCCACGGATTCATTCACTACAGAGTCGAATCGAATCGTCGGCGGTCATCAGGCTTTCTGAAGTGATAGTCGTGGTTGTTATCCCCCTTTGGTCGTGAGGTGAGGGCATTATACTACAGAACGGGCGGTGGGAAAGGCGGGCTGGTGCAGTATTGGGTGGTGGAGCAACGGAATTACAGGTTGTTACTTACCTTCGTGGCGATATATTCGGCGCGCCGGACGGAAAAACTGGGGTCGAGGATGTAGACGGCGGCTCCGTGGGAAAAGTCGAAGAGGAGGGGACCAAGATTGGCCCCTGAGCCGCACGTCCTTCAAGCCTGGCAGGCGAGTCCGACGCGGGCCAGGGGCCGGATTCCATAGGTCTTGTAGTTGATCAGATCTTGGTTTCGCGGCCGTCCTCCAGATCGGGGTGAGGTTCGTCGATGAGGCGGGCGAGGGCGGCGCCGACGGCGAGGTCTTCAACGTGGCCGAAGGCGTTGACGCGGATGCGTCCGGCGCGGTCGATGACGACAAGGCTCGGCGTGCCGCGCAGCCGATAGCGGCCCATCGTTATTGGCGTTGTATCGCCGGGCGTGTGGGCGTCCACACCGACAGGGAACGTGATCCGGTACTCGTGCAAGAAGGCTTCCAAAGACACGGGGGTCATGGCCTCGTGGTGTTCGAAGACGGTGTGGAGCCCCAGCAGGGTGACGTCATCCGGGAAGTTCTGCTGGATCCGCTGGGCTTGGGGAAGTCCGTGGGAGACGCAACCTGGACAGAGCATCTGGAATGCCTCGATTACTACAACCTCGCCTTTGAGATCGGCCAAGGTGGGGTTGTCGTCGGAATTGAACCAGCGAGCGATCGCGAGTTCCGGGGCAGTGCTAATGGATGATTGCGTGGTCATGGTTGTTGCGCTCCTTTCGAGCCCCGCAACGCATGGGAGACGGCGAGTAGGCGGGATCTGCACTTTTTCAAACGGCTTCACCGGAAATGGCCGGCGTCAATGCGGTCCGGTTCGTTCCTGGTGTTCAGTAAGACTGAAACAGGCTGGGATGTACGACGCGCCAACCAGGTGTGCGACGCAGTTCTGTTCTGCCATTATATCGCTATGGTAGCTTCGCTTGCATCCCAGCCAAGTTTCAAACTCCAAACTTAATTGTTCTGTGCAAAGATGAGCCAAACTTCACCATTCCCTCCTGAAACGGAAAAGTGGAAGTTCTGGCTGTCGCGTTCTCCGTTGCCGTCTCTGACAAAGATCGTATAGTTGCCCGCCACGTTTCCACCTGGAACCTGGTTGAGGGGGACAGTTTTGAGGTAGTTGTACTTATTGCCCTGGGGCCCCTGATGGGTCGAGTTTCCACCACGCGTCGAGTTATTCACCGCGGCTACATGAACGCCATCTTTGTGCAGTTCGACATAATAGCTGCCGCCGATGCCTTGAACCTCGTCACCACGTCCTTCATGGACGAAGCCAACATAGAGCTTCAGATCGCCTCCGCCGTTATGCCGTAAATCTGTGTTGCGCAACCTGAATTTGCAGCCGTCCCCGCCTATGCCTGCGCAGGGATCGGACTGAGGCGGCGCGGTAGTGGGAGGCACGGGTGTCGGTGGGATCGGCGTGGCCGGCGGGATCGGCGTGCTCGTTGGGATCGGGGTCGGCGGCGGCGTGGGAATGATGGACGCCACCTGCACGAGCTCTGGGTTGATTGCTGTCACCAATGGGCTATAGATCCAGGCATACTGACCACGGTAAATGATCTGCCACCAGCCGCCAGAAGGATTCTTGCCGGAAATAGGGTATTGATCGCCGACTGCGGTCTGTCCCAGGATGGGGTAGTTGGTGCCCGGCCCTGCCCGCACGTTCATAATGCGTGAAATGCTCGCCGTGGGAGAAACGGAGGTTGGTGTCGGCGTCGGCGTAGGAGGCGAAGTCGGTGACGGCGTCGGTGTCACCGTCGGCGTCGCAGTCGCTTCCAGAATTGCTATCCGCTCCTCAAACGTAGCCATGCGCTCGGACATCGAGGTGACCAGTTCCACCATGGCTTCAACTTTGGCGGCAAGCCCTTCGAGGGTCAGGCCGGCTTCCTGGGCGTAGATCGGCACTGCTATGCCGAGGAGAGTTACCACTATGAGCATTACATACAGTTTCTTTTTCATCCTCATTCCCGATCGTTGAATCACTAATGTTTGAATTGCGGCTGGATGCGTGCGACTTGAAAGCGGCACTTTCGAGTCAGATAGGAAATCGACGCCCGAGCGAACCCGATTTCGGCAGCGGGTTCATTGATCTTTCGGGCGCATGGTGGGACTTCATACGATTCTTGCTGGCACAATGGCAGAGAAGTATGTGCCTTGTCCAGACCTCTTGCCGTCCGCTGATGCAGCACCTAGAGGATCTGGCTGAGGAATAGCTTTGTGCGCTCGTGCTGAGCGTTAGTGAAGAAGTGTTCCGGCGTGCCAACTTCCATGATTTCGCCGGCGTCCATAAATACGATACGGTCGGCGACCTCGCGGGCGAAGCCCATTTCGTGGGTTACGACGAGCATGGTCATGCCGGTTTCGGCGAGCTCTTGCATGACGTCGAGGACCTCTTTGATCATCTCCGGGTCGAGGGCGGAGGTGGGTTCGTCGAAAAGCATTATTTTCGGCGACATGGCGAGCGAGCGGGCTATGGCGACGCGCTGCTGCTGGCCGCCGGAGAGCTGGCCGGGATGCTTGTCGGCTTGCTCTGGGATGCCAACGCGATTGAGCAGGGCCATGGCGGTTTCATGGGCTTCATCCTTATGCATCTTGCGCACCTGGATCGGCGCCAGCGTGATATTTTCCAGAACGGTGAGGTGGGGGAAGAGATTGAACTGCTGGAAAACCATACCGGTCTCTGAGCGGATCTGCTCGATGTTGCGCACGTCGCGCGTGAGGGGGATGCCGTCGACGATGATGTCGCCGGCCTGGTGCTCCTCAAGACGGTTGATGCAGCGGATGAAAGTTGATTTGCCGGAGCCGGAGGGGCCGATGATGACGACCACTTCCTGGGCTCTAACGCGCAAGCTACAGTCTTTAAGTGCCTGGAATTCGCCGAACCATTTGCACACGTCCTGGCAGATGATGATTTCTTCTGATGTGGCGTTTTCGGACATTGCGGGTACCTCGTATTGCGAATTTCGTTAACAGTTGCGAATTCTTTTTGGTTTCGAGATTTTTCTCAGCGCTCGCCGACACCGAGGCGCTGTTCAATGCGGCGGCTGGCGTAGCTCATCGTGTAACTGAAGATCCAGAACAGGAGGGCGACGACGACAAAGACCTCCTGCTGGGTACCGAGCCAGTCGGGGTTTGCAGTGATAGTTCTGGCGATTCCGAGCAGGTCGAACAGACCTACCAGGGCGACAAGCGTCGTGTCTTTGAATAGACTAATGAATTGGCCTACCAGGACAGGGATGACGGCGCGCAGGGCCTGCGGCAGGATGATGTGCATCGTCGTCCTGTATGTGCTCAAGCCCAGGGCCTGGGCGGCCTCATACTGACCGCGAGAGATTGATTGCAGACCGCCGCGCACGTTTTCGGCGGTGTAGGCGGCGGAAAAGAGAATGATCGCCACGAGGGCGCGCAGTACGCGGTCGACCAGGGGGAAGCCGTCGGGCAGAAAGAGCTGCAGCATGACCTGGCCCATGAAGAGCAGGCTGATAAGCGGGACACCGCGGATGAATTCAATGTAAGTCACACTGATAATGCGGATGGCCGGCAGCTTGGACTGGCGGCCGAGAGCGAGGGCGACGCCGAGCGGGAATGAGAGGGTGATGCCGAAGAAGGCAAGCAGGAGTGAAAGCAGCAGGCCTCCCCACAGGATCGTGGTTACGGTGGGCATCGGACCAGCATCGCCGCTGTAACCGCGTAAGATTACCAGCATAACAACGAGGTAGCCGAGCAGGACGTATACGGCGGCGCGCACGCTTCGCTGGATTGGCAGGTAGGCGCCCAAATAGAAAGCGCCTGCTCCGGCGCCGGCCACGACGAGAAGGTGGAAGCGCGTCATCCAGGAGAAGAGAGGGACCTCCCTGAGGGCGAGAGGGATAAGGAAAACGATGAGGGCAGCAGTGCTGAATTTACCGCTGATCAGTCGCCACATCAGCCCGATGACGCCGCCGAGCAGATAGAGGGCGAGCCAAAGACGCCAGGCCTCTTCGGCCGGGTACTGCCCGCGCATGATCAGATTGAAGTTTGCTGGAATCACGCCCCACTGGGCGGTGGTGAGGGCCCAGCGCAGCAAGAGCAGGGCAACAAGAAAGACAACTGCCGCCGCCACCACGGTCAGGGCCGAGTTGAGCAGGTCGCTGAAGAGGTTTCTGCGCATCCAACCCAGCAATGTTCTGCGTTCGCTCGGTGGCATGACTGAGCGGTCCAAAGACGTGTCAGCCGCAGTCGTCATAGCTCAGATTCTCCTGCGAGTTGAGGTTCGAGTCGAGAGTTAACGGTGGGTCTGGGAACGGGTTCGCTAGCCACCGGAAGTAGGGAGAAGATTGCTGTAGACACAATTATCTTTCGACCAGGCGGATGCGACGGTTGTAAACGTTCATGAGGAAGGAAGTCAGCAGGCTGAGTGACAAGTAGGTGCCCATGATCATGGTAAACATTTCGATCTCGCGGCCGGTCTGGTTGAGAATAGTGTTTCCGGCTACGGCGAAGAGGTCAGGGTAGCCGATAGCGATGGCGAGAGAGGAGTTTTTGGTCAGGTTGAGATACTCGCTGGTAAGCGGCGGGATGATTACGCGCAGGGCCTGCGGAAAGATGACAAGGCGCAAGGTCTGGGCGGGGTTCAAGCCGAGGGCGGTGGCGGCCTCGCGCTGCCCTTTTGAGACAGACTGGATGCCAGCGCGCACGATTTCGGCGATAAAAGCGGCAGTATAAATGATGAGTCCGGATAGGAGGGCCATGAACTGCTGGCTGAGGATTTTCCCTCCTTGTGTGTTAAACCCTTCGAGTACGGGCTGGTCGAAAGTCAGGGGCTGAGGAAGGAAAATCCAGCCAATGAGACCGACCGCAGCGACGGTGACAAGGAACCAGAGTGTGATGAGGGGCATGCGACCAGTACGCTTGCCCTGTTCGCGCAGGAAATAGGCGACGGCGGCGCCGAGGACGAGGCCGGCTGCGAGAATGATCTGGTACGTGGACCAGGATTCGGTGGGCAAGCCCCAAGGGACGGCAACGCCGCGGTTGCTGAGAAAGATTGGACCTGGCAAGACAATGGCTTCGGCGACGCGCGGCAGCTTCAGAAAAACGGCTTGCGCCCAGAAGATTAACAGCACAAGAAGGGGAATGTTTCGAAAAAAGTCTATGTATATGAGGGCGATACGACTGATCAGAAAATTGGTGGATAGACGCATCACACCTATGACTATGCCAAGCGCAGTGGCGAAGATAATGCCCAGGATGGCCACTTGGAAGGTATTCAAAAGGCCTACGACGAAGGCGCGCGCATAGGTCCTTTCGCGGGAGTATTCGATCATGCTTTCGCCAATGTCGAAACCGGCAACCTGCCCCAGGAAGCTGAAACTGATGGCGACGGTGTGCTTTTCCCGCAACCCCGTAATCATATTGTTGTAGAAAAAGAGCCCGAGCCCTACGACGACAACGACAACCAGGACCTGAGTGAAGATGCCGAGAACGCGCTCATCTCGATAGAAGGGAGGCCGTATTTGACTGGCGTGAATTTCCTGCATATGGCACCTTTACGGAAATCCAGTCATGCGGCCAGCCGTGTGGCTGGCCGCATGATCGAGTAAGAAAATTAACGGATCGGCGGGGCGTACAGGATGCCGCCATCGGTGTATAGGCTGTTCAGGCCGCGGGGCAGGTCGAAGACCGTGTCCGGGCCAAGGTTGCGGTCGTAGATTTCGGCGTAGTTGCCCAACAGCCTGATCACGTCGGCGAAGCAGCCAGCGTTTTCGAGGCCGACCTTGGCGCAGAAGTCACCTTCCAGGCCAAGCAGTTTGCCGATATTGGGGTCGTTGCTATCCATGAAGCTATCGATATTCTCAGAAGTGATTCCGGCCTCTTCAGCCAGCATTGTGGCGTAGACGACCCAGTTGACGAGGTCGAACCACTGGTCATCGCCATGGCGGACTGCAGGACCCAAGGGCTCCTTGGAAAGCGTCACGTTAATGATCACGTGGTCCGCGGGGGCGGTTAGCGTAGTCTGGCGGGAAACGAGACTGGACTTGTCAGTCGTGACTGCGTCACAGCGTCCCTCGTCGTAGGCATTGAAGGACTGGTCGAAGTCTTCGAAGACGACGGCCTCGTAGGCAACGCCGGCGGCGGCAAACTGATCAGCGAGGTTAAGCTCGGTGGTCGTGCCTGTAACTACACAGACGGATGCACCTTGCAGGTCCTGCAGGGTGGAGACTCCGCTCTCCTTGCGCACCATCAGGCCCTGGCCATCGTAGAAGGTGGTGGGGCCGAAGTTCATGCCCAAGTCTGTGTCGCGGGACATCGTCCAAGTGGTGTTGCGGATGATCACGTCGCCTTCACCGCTGGAGAGGATGGTGAAGCGCTCTCTGGCAGAGGCGGGGCGCACTTCGAGGGCGTCGGCGTCGCCGAAGATGGCGGCGGCGATGGCACGGCAATAATCGACATCAAAGCCGGAGAAGTTGCCTTCGGAGTCGAGGAAGCCGAATCCTGGAAGCTGGGCGTTGCCGATGCAGACGAGGTGGCCGCGTTCCTGTACGATGCTGAGCGTAGTCTGCGTTTCCTGCATCGCCGGGGCTGCCGCTTCGTCCGACTCGACGACTTCGGGCCCTGCTGCAGGACTCATGCAGGCTGCGATAATCATGCCAATTACCATTGACAGGATCATGCCAGCTTTGTTCAATTTTCTCATGCTCTTCATACTGCGCTCCTTTTAATGGATGGTGGAATGGGAAAATTTTATGGGGCTCGTCAATCGTTGACAAGCCTAGAGACAGCGTGCGGCCGAGCGTAGCGGCGTTGCCCGCAGGCCCTTTGCACGCCCAGTTCGACCGGCATTGCATACAGGTTTTTCTGTAAAGCATGCCCAGAAATTAAGTATAATACAATACTGAATACAGTACAACAGAGGTTGTAAAATGTGACTTGAGCCTTGTGATTCCAAGTTTTTGCGGCGTATGAGCAACAAGGATCGGGAAATGGCCTGGAACGCGAAGCGGGTAGGCGACGTTTTCTGATTGAGCACGCGAGGGCGTCTCGGGCCTTCCCATGACGAATATGATGTTATCTCACGAGAGGCCGAGGAGCAAAAAGGGGCGTCCAAATTCAGGAAAATAGCTTGCTTGCTTTTGGGCATATAGGACGGTTGGGCTATAATCCGCGAACGCCTGATTCCGGGAAGTTTCGGAAGGCGCCGCCGCTGAGAACACTGACCGGGGTTCCACGCGCAGACTGACAGGAGAACCGAATGCTGGCCGAATTGTCCAATACGATTGCAACCCTAATCGGTATATTTGTTGCTCTGATGGGAGCATTCTTCTTTGCCTTTTGGGTGGCGATGGGCATCTGGACGTTCAATGACATTCGCAGCCGGACACGAGACTGGCTTGCGATCGTTCTTGCGAGTCTGTTGGTGCTAGTCTTTCCGCTTGTTGGCCTCGTCCTCTATATGATGATTCGCCCACGGGAAACGCTGGCAGATGTTTTTGATCGCGCTTTGGAAGAGGAGTCTCTTCTGAGAGAGTTGGAGGCCACTCTTTCCTGCCACAGATGCGGCGTTCCCGTGCAGGACAACTGGAATTTCTGCTCGAATTGCCATAGTCAGTTGCGATTTGCCTGCTCAAACTGCGGAAAGGCGATGCGGCACGAATGGAGCATTTGCGTTAGTTGCGGCGCCGACCAGCTTGAAGGGGATCTTTCGGCAGTTGATGGGCAGAGTAACTCCAGAAACCGAGAAGCGGTCTCGCCTGCATCTACTTCTCAGGAGATGGCGGATCGAGACGCTGCATTCAGACCAGCCCAGGAATCCTCGCCGAGAAGGTAGAACCACCTCACCTAATTCTTAAGTTCATACCCAGCAATTTCTGGCGCTATGGGGCGCGGGCGGATGTACGGCTGCCTGGCAGAGTTCAGCCGCCCTCTTTCTGCGCTGTAGGCGCAGACATTTTTGTCCACGGCGCGGGCATCTCCCCGACAGGAACCTCGATCAGGACAGGCGCGTTGGCAGCAAATGCGCCTGCCAGGGCCTCTCGCAACTCGACTGGCGAATGCACTCGAAGTCCGCGCGCGCCGAAGGACTCTGCGTAGGTGACAAAATCGGGATTGTGGAGTTCGCTGGCAATGACTCTTCCTCCATAACGTTCCTTTTGCATGCGGCGTACATTGCCGTAGGCGTCGTCGTTGAAGACAACAGTAACCAGGTTGATGCCGTGCTTGACCGCGGTCGCAAGTTCATTGGCGGCGAAAAGGAAGCCGCCGTCGCCAGTGACACACAGGACAGGGCGATCCGGTGCAGCTACTTTGGCGCCGAGCGCGGTGGGAAATCCCCAGCCCAACGTACCCTGATAGTTGGATGTCAGATAGGTACGCGGCTGGTATACGGGCATGGCTATGCGGCTGACGTAGCCAATTTGCGTAATTTCTTCTACATAGATGCCGTCGTCCGGCAGCGCCTCGCGGATGGCGCGTACGAACCCCATTTGCGGCTGCACCGACTCATAGACCGCCTCCATCTCGTCTTGCAGGGCCAACATCTCGATGCGACGGGAGGACCGGACGGGGTTGTGACGCTTCAGCGCGGGTAAGAGCGCTTGCAATGCGTCTCGACAGTCAGCCACCAGGGCAACGTCGGGTGAACCGAAACGGTCGATTTCCTGTGGGTCCAGGTCGATGCGGATGAGCGGCAGGTTGTCCGGTTTGCCCCACTGCATCAAGGGCGTGGACAGGCGGGTGCCGACGGAGATTACGGCGTCGGCTTCATCCCATAGCCGCTGCCCGGGCCCGTAGGAGTGGCTGAAGGGATGAAGGCTGGTAAGGATGCCGCGACCGCTGGCGCTGGCGATGACGGGCGCCTGGAGTGTCTCGGCGAGCGTGCGAATCTCTTCAGCCGCGTCGTGCGCGCCGCCGCCTACGAATATGGCCGGCTTCTGCGCTTCGCCCAGCAGGCGGGCTGCTTTTTCGACGGCGTCGAGGTCGACTTCAGGGCGGTGCAATTCCAGAGCGACGGGGTCGTCGTCAGATTTGGCCTTGCCGGAAAGGACGTTCAACGGCACTTCCAGGCCAACCGGCCGGGGCCGATTCGAGTGCATAGCGCCGAGAGCCGCGGCCAGCATGCCCGGCACTTCTTGTGGGCTTTCGACGCGACGCGCCCACTTGGTCAGGGAACTGAGGATCCCCAGCTGATCCGGGATTTCGTGGAGCATGCCGTAACCGCGTCCGATCTGATCGGTGCGTATCTGGCCGGTGAGGCAGAGGACCGGTGCGTTGGTGGCGTAGGCTGTCGAGAGGGCGGCGGTTGTATTGAGGAAGCCGGGGCCGGGCACGACAACGTAGACGCCGGTCTTGCCAGAGGCGAGCGCGTAGCCCAGCGCCATGTAGGCGGCACCTTGTTCGTGGCGCGTGTGAATGACGCGCATACGGTCGCGGGCGTCGTAGGCGGCGGTAAAGAAATAGTCATTCTGCACGCCGGGCAGACCGAATATGGTATCGATGCCATGGGAGAGAAGGCCATGGACCAGGGCTTCGCCGCCGGTGCGGGTTGTGGTCATAGGGTGGGCTCCTGGCGTGTGCTAGTGCGCGACCGAACCGTCGGCATGGAAGTTGCCGAGGATCTTTTTGGGCTGATAGGGAAAGCGGTCCAGCTTGCTTTCGTCAATTTCGAGTCCGATGCCGGGGCGATCCGGAACGTCCAGATAGCTTCCTTGTCGTTGGACCGGGTAGTCGACGATATCGTTGAAAGCGTCGGCGGTGGGATTGCTTTCCATCAACACGTAGTTTGGGATGGCCGCATTGAGTTGACAGTAGGCGGCGATGTTGACGGGGCTGCCCATCAGGTGGGGGAAGACGCCGACAAAGGAGGATTCGGCAATGGCTGCAATCTTTTTGACCTGGGTAAAACCGCCGGCAAGCGAAAGGTCGGGCCGTATGAGGCTCACGACTTTGCGGTCGATCAGGTCTTTGAACTGGAAAATGTTGTAGAAGCGCTCGCCGGTGGCGATAGGCAGAGGAAGGGTCGCGGCGACGTATTCCATTGCCTCCAGGCTCTGTGGGGCGAGCGGGTCTTCGTAGTAGAGGATACGGAATGGCAGTAGTTCACGGGCGAGGACGATGGCCTCTTCGGGGCGAAGGTTGCGATGGATTTCCAGGCCCAGATCGATATTGTAGCCAACGGCTGCACGTACGGCGGCCACCATGGCAACGGCCTCGCCGATTACCTGGGAAGCAGTCTTGCGCTCGAAGCCGGGAAGGAAGGGTGTCAGGCGTAAAGAGATGAAGCCGGCCGCGACTTGCTTTTGGGCGACGGCAGCGCACTCATCGACTGAGGCGCCGCCGACACTGCCGTAAACTTTTATCTTGTCTCGCACGCGGCCGCCCAGCAGCTGATGCACCGGCTGGCCTACGGCCTGGCCGGCGATGTCCCATAGCGCGACGTCGATAGCGCTGAGAGCGGCACTGAGGACGGAGCCGGTGAAATGGGTATCGCGGCTGACGGTCTGGTAGTGATGTTCAATGCGGGAGGCGTCCTTGCCAGTGAAGTAGTCGTTCAGATCGAGGAGGGCGCGGTAGACCATACCGTGATGCGCCCAGAGGCCGGCCTCGCCGTTGCCGACGAGGCCCTGGTCGGTGTAGACGCGCACCAGCAAGAATCTGTCTACGAGAAAAGGAGTAATCTTCTGAATTTTCATCGAGAACTCTCCGCCAGGGCAGCGATGTAAGGACCGATTGATGCCTGCGATCCCCAATGGCAAATGAAACGGCGAGGTAGGAACGACTGCTTCGGGCCTGTGTTCAGTTATACATGATGCTTGCGGTAGCCGCTACTCCAGGTCGACGCGGGCGTTGGGACGGAACGGCAAGGTAATACTGCGGATTCGCCGGCAACAAGAATGCGCGAGCCTGTTCGAGGCTATAGCAAGGCTCGAAACGCAACTGTTCAGACTGACCAAGCACGACACTAATTGTCCGACTTTTGGAAGAGAACCTCCGCTGGGTACATTCTGCGCCAGGGGCCGGGCATCTCCCCGACCGGCACTTCGATCAGAACGGGCACGTCGGCCTCGAAGGATTCGGTTAAGGCGTCGCGAAGACTGTCGGCGGAGTGGACCCGCAGGCCTGCGGCGCCATAGGACTCGGCGAGGGCGACAAAATCGGGGTTGACAAGGTCGGTTGAGATGATGCGCCCGTCGTACAGTTCCTTCTGCATGCGGCGGACATTGCCGAATGCGCCATCGTTGAAAACAACAGTGACCGTGTTGATGCCGTACTGGACTGCGGTGGCCAATTCGTTTGCGCAGAAGAGGAAACCCCCGTCTCCGGTGATGGAGATGACAGCCTTGTCTGGAAAGGCGACTTTTGCCCCCAGCGCGGTGGGAAAGCCCCATCCCAAACTCCCCTGATAGCCGGAAGCGATAAATGTGCGCGGTTGGTAGACAGGCAAGAGCACACGGCTGGTATAACCGACCTGCGTTATTTCTTCTACAAATATGCCATCGTCGGGAAGGGCATCGCGGATAGCGCGAATGAAGTCCAACTGCGGTTGGAACTGTTCGTAGAGCTCTTCCATCTCTTGATGCAGTTCCAACATCTCGGCCGTGCGGGAAGGCCGCGAGGGGTTGTGCTGCGCCAAGATTGGCAGCAGCGCCTGGAGGGCCTCCTTGCAGTCGGCTGCGATTGTGACGGCTGCAGGCGTTAGAACGCTCATGTCTTGCGGCGCGATATCGACGCGTATTAGTTTGAGATGGTCTGGGTTCTTCCACTCGATCAAGGGTTTGGTCAGACGTGTGCCGATGGCTATGGCCACGTCGGCCTGTTCCCAGAGGCGTATACCTGGTCCGAAGGTATGACTCAAGGGGTGGCGGTCGGAGAGGATACCGCGCCCGCTGCCGCTGGCTAAGACCGGAGCCTGGAGGGCTTCGGCGAGGGCGCGAATTTCGTCGCCGGCGTGCTTTGCGCCGCCGCCGAGTAGAATTATGGGGTTGCTCGCCTTGGCCAAGAGCCGGGATGCCTCATCGATAGCGCAGTTATCCAGGGCGGGGCGGCGGATATTCAATGGAATTGTAAAGTCGTCGAATTCCGCCTTGGCTGCAAGCACGTCCATAGGCACTTCGAGCCCGACGGGGCGAGGCCTGTCCGACTGCATTTCACTGAGGGCCATGGCCAGGAGGCCGGGCAGTTCGGCAGGGCTTTCGACACGGCGGGCCCACTTGGTCAATGAACGGAGAATACCAAGCTGATCGGGAATTTCGTGAAGCATTCCGTACCCGCGGCCAAGCTGGTCGCTATGGATCTGACCGGTGAGGCAGAGGACAGGCGCGTTGAGAGCGTATGCTGTTGAAAGCGCGGCGGTTGTATTGAGGAAACCGGGGCCGGGTACGACGACGTAGACACCAGTTTTGCCTGAGGCCTGGGCGAAACCGAGGGCCATATAGGCTGCGCCCTGTTCATGGCGGGCGTGAATGTGACGGATGCTGTCCCCGGCGTCGTATACAGCGTTGTAGAAATGGTCGTTCTGTACACCGGGCAGACCGAAAATCGTGTCGATTCCATAGGAGAGCAGACCTTGAAGCAGGGCCTCGCCGCCCGTCTTGGTTGTCTTCATCAGAGGCAGTCCTCGCCGCGCGCTAGTGCGCTACCGAACCGTCGGCGTGGAAGCTGCCGAGGATTTTCTTGGGCTGATAGGGATAGCGATCCAGCTTGCTTTCGTCGATCTCGAGACCTATGCCAGGTCGGTCTGAGACGACCAGGTATCCTCCTTGTCGTTCGACAGGGTAGTCGACGATCTCATTGTAGGCATCGGCGGTGGTATGGCTTTCCATCAGCACGTAGTTGGGGATGGCTGCGTCGAGCTGGCAGAAGGCGGCGATGTTGACCGGGCTGCCCATCAGGTGCGGGAAGATGCCTACAAAGGCGGATTCGGCGATGGCGGCAATCTTTTTGACCTGGGTAAATCCGCCGGCAAGCGAAAGGTCCGGCCGGATTAGACTCACGACTTTTCGGTCGATAAGGTCTTTGAATTGGAAGATATTATAGCAGCGTTCGCCGGTTGCCATCGGCAGGGGAACGGTCTGGGCGATGTAGTCCATCGCCTCAAGACTCTCTGGGGCGAGCGGATCTTCGTAGTAGAGGAGGCGATAGGGCAGCAGCTCGCGGGCGAGGATGATGGCTTCCTCGGGGCGCAGGTTGCGATGGATTTCCAGGCCGAGATCGATGTTGTAGCCGACGGCGGCGCGCACGGCCGCGACCATGGCGACTGCGTCGCCGATCACCTGGGAAGGAGTCTTGCGTTCAAAGCCTGGGAGGAATGGAGACATGCGCAGCGAAAGATAGCCGGCCCCGACTTGCTGCTGGGCGCTGGCGGCACATTCCTCGAGGGTGGCTCCGTTCACATTGGCGAAGACTTTAATCTTGTCGCGAACACGTCCGCCCAACAGCTGATGAACCGGTTGGCCGACAGCCTGGCCCGCTATGTCCCAGAGCGCGATGTCGATGGCGCTTAGCGCGGCGCTAATGGCGGCGCCCATGAAGTGGGCATCGCGGCTGACGGTCTGGTAATGATGCTCGATGCGGGAAGCGTCTTTGCCGATGTAGTAGTCGCTCAGGTCGAGGATGGCGCGGTGGACCATGCCGTGATGCGCCCAGAGGCCGGCCTCGCCGTTGCCGACAAGGCCCTGGTCGGTGTAGACGCGGACCAGCAGGAATTTGTCCACAAGAAAGGGCGTAATCTTTTCTATCTTCATTGCGTGCACTCCGAAGGGACGGCAGCGATGCGCAAGCGAATCGCTGTAGGACCAGGCTTCACTTGGCTGAAACTCGGTAAAGGTGACTGCGGCCAGACTGGGCGGAGTTGTAAAGGATTTGGCTGCCGTCCAGGCTCCAAAGGCAGTGGGGGTGGGTGCCGCGATGGGAGTTGTGATCGCAGTGGGGGCCAAACGCGGCGAGATAGTCGACCTTCTGCGTTTTCAGGTCGGCCAGGATAACGCCTTCCTTATCCCAAGTGGTAATTTTGCTGCCGTCGGGGCTGGCAATGGGATGCCCTCCCAGGGGATGATCGATGACGACTTCCTTGCCGGTGCCGTCGAAATTGATCATGTGAAGTCGAGGCTCTTCCTGCCGTCCCTCGTCGGTATGGACCAGGTAGCCGGAGTAGAGAACTTTCGTGCCTTCGGCGGTCCAGCTGTGATGATGGCCGAAGAATGTCAGCCAGCGGCACTCGCTGCCGTCGCGACTGACTATGTAGATACTGCGGCGAAAGGGGCTCTTCCAGGGCGAGAGATCGTCGGCTGTCGCTTTGATCCACATGGCGACGAGCATATGTTGTGCGTCCGGCGTCCACTTTGTGTTGCCAACTGTCATTTGATCGATGTGAAAGAGGTGGTTGTTGGGCGTCAGATCGTAGAGAGCCTCAGTGGAGGCGATGAGAGTCAGGTCTGCGTCCTCCTGCCGGCTCAGATCGGTATCGGCGCGCAAGGTATAGACGCCTCTTGCAAGGTCGGTGCGGATGTCGTTTGTCGTCCAGGACAGAAGTTCGCCATCGGGGCTGACCTGGCGGATTCCGCCTTTCATTTTGCGCAACAGTTTGCCGCCGTGCTTGCCAAGCCGCGACCACTCAGCGTCAACCACGCCGACTTCCTCGGGTGCAGTATAGAAGAAGACCTCACACTTGGTCGGATGCCAGACGGGGAAGGCGCCGGTGTGGGTGTTGTAGAAGGCGTTTTCGGCCAGGAGACGCAGTTCATATGATTCCAGGTCCATGAGATAGAGCCGCCCTTGATCGGTGGCGAAAGTATCACGGTGGACGGAGGTAACTTGGGTGGGAATGGCTGCTGAGAAGACCATATAGCGGCCATCCGGCGACCAGGGAGAAATATCGTAGTAGGTGTGGACATCGGCCATTGGGCTGCTGGTCAGCTGTTCGATAGTGCGGCCGGTATGCTGGTCAACGTAGGTACTGCGTTCGGGTTGGCTTCTGTGGAAGGAGCCCATTGGATTGGTCCTTAAGAGTTGCTCGCTGCGGGCCTTGCGAGATTAGGTGGGACAGGAATGCGGGCCAATATTGGTACCCAAAGAGCTGGACGAGTATACCCGCGTAGATTATGCGGGGCGCTCTCTTGACGAGAGAACGCCCCGCGAATGTTTCGGTTACACTGCTCCGGGCTACATTCGAATGGCAGCGAACTGCCCACCGGCGTCAGAAAAAGCCAAGTTACGGCCTAGGATTGGCTCGCCGGATCGTCCCAGTAGAAAGTATGCGCCTGCACAAGGCCCCCGTGCGATGTCGGGTTGCTGAGCGGATACACATATTCAGGGTCGATGCCGCGCAGGCCGTTGAGCACGATCAGCGGATTGGGGATCTGGCCCAGGTAGCCGATCTGCGGCAACTCCTCTGCCCAGACGTCCAGGATCTGGAAGAAAAGCTCGTTGCGTCTGGCCTCGTCCGGTTCGACCAGGATTTCGTCCCACAGGTTCCACATTGTGCGGATCCAGTGGCCTTCCGGGGGTTCTTCGGCGACCGGGTGGGAGGAATCAAGGCGCCAGCGACCCCAGGCTTCGCCCCAAGGCCGGTCGAGGCCGGTGCCGAGGAAGAAGGCGGGGTCGACCAGCGGCAGGAGTGAGCGTCCGCTGCCCCAGAAGGCGGCGTCAATTTCGTTAGCGCCCCAGTGCTCTGTGTACAGGGAGCGCTCCATGCCCTTGTATGTTGCCTTGATGCCGACATCTGCCAGGTAGCTGATGATGATTTGGACAGCGTCCTCATCGGGCGAGCCGGGCTGTGCTGTACCTTCGACGACGAAGCTGATAGTTTCGCCGCTGCCGTCGGGATAGACTCGGAATCCGTCGTCGTCCTTTTCGGCGTAGCCGGCATCGTCAAGAAGTTGATTAGCGCGGTCCGGGTCGTACTCGAGGTAGGCGTTGGCCTGTTTTGGATAGGACTGCGGCGACTGTTCAAGCGGGCTGTACTGGCGCGGAGTGTAGAGCCCCTCGAATGCGAGTTCATTGAGTGTGTCTCTGTCCACTGCGAGAGACATGGCGATACGCACGTCGCGGGTTTGGAAGAACTCGCGCAATCTGGGCTTTTGGACCGTCTGGTTCGGGGTCAGGCAGACATGCTGGTCACCTGCGCCGAGCTGTACTCGATAGCCGCCTTCGTCCTCACTTTCCTTGTATAACGTGAAGTTGGCGGCGGTGACGTGGCGCTGTTGATAGTCGACCTCACCGTTGATGATGCGCAGGTCGAAGACGTCGTTGGTGTCGAAGAGCCGGTGCCTAATGGAGTCGATATAGGGCATCTGGTTCCCGTCGGGGTCCACCTGCCAGAAATAGGGATTCCGCTCCATGAGGAAAAGTTCCTCGGACAGGGGATTCGCTGCGGTCCAGGAGTAGAGGCTAGGCAGTTCGGGGTTGAGGTACCACCAGTTGCGGTCGGAGAAGAGGGCCGTCCAGGAGTCTAAGCCACTGTCTTCTACGGCTGCTTCCAGAGCTTCCTTGTCGTCGGTCGTCTCCATATGAAATTGGGAGACGTAGTGATGGGGTGCAAAAAGGTCTCTCGTCAGCGGGGCGACCCGATCGAGGAACATAGGATTCGGGTGAGCAAAGTTAAAGACTACGGTGTGTTTGTCGGGAAACTCCATGTTCATCGGCGTTCGTTCGGAGCCCGTCACCCAGTTGCGGCCGACAGCTGGAGTGAGGTCCTTGTTGAGCATGACATTTTCCTGCCACCAGGCGAAGTTGTCAGAGTCAAAGGCGGCGCCGTCCGACCACTTCAGGCCTTCGCGCAGGTGGAAGGTCCAGACGGTGGCGTCGTCATTGTTTTCCCAGGATTCGGCAATGTTGGGGCGCAGGGTAAGTTCCGGTGTATACCAGGTCAACCCCTGTCGGGCGATCTTGGTGGGTCCCCAGCGATCGGAGACGCCTTTGAAGCCGCGGCGCATGGTACCGCCGTAGTTGCCGATACCCTCCATGCCTTCGAGGACGAGAGGGTTGGCGGGGAGTCGTTCATCGATGGGAGGCAGATCTCCGGCTGCCACCATTTCGGCCAGCATTGGCGCTTCTCTGTATCCGCCCGGAGAAGCTGCAGCCGGCGCCGGCGCCTCGGTCTCTGCATCGGCAGCTGTTGCCGGCATATCTTCTGCTGCGGGTTCTGCTTCTCCTCCGGCGCAGGCGGCCGCGACCAGTCCAGCAGTGCCCATTGCCCCCAACTGAAGGAATCGTCTACGGGTGATGTCGTTGGAACGTGGTTCCAGTTTCTTCATGGAAAGTTCTCCTTTCTGCCATATTTTGCAAAATATAGAGGAATTCGAGGGGTCCCGACATTCTAAACATCTGGGCAGACGCCGTCAAGGGTAGAAAAACGACCCTTACAGGAGCATGGGCGTCCAGACACGGACGGCAGAGTTGCTTTGGAAAGGCACCCGTAAATGGGCATCTGCCCGATTCAGGCAACATAATAGTCTGGGCTTGTCCAAGATTTGTAGCAGTCGGACGGGATTGTTTCGTGTCGGGTCGCGAAATGTCGCGTTATGTCTACAAATGTCGCGCCAAGTCTACGTATGTCGCGTGGTTTTCAAGTTTTTTGCGGGCCTTCAAACGTTGTCTGGCAGTCTTTTCCTCGCTGTTTCTGCCATGGAAATGGGACGTTGCATCAAGGTCATTGGGCAGATTGACCAGGTTTTGTAGACTTTTTTGCAAGGCGGCTCCAGATTCAACGAGAACGGTAGGCCTGCAGGCCTGCTAAGAATGTTTCTCGATCGCATGTTGGGACTGACACTACCGATTTATCTGGGAAGCCACTGGGCTGGACGCGAAGAACAACTGTGGCGCATCGAATATTCTTAGCCAAGCTGCGCGACGCTGCAAGGATTGGCACTTTGCGCCCACATCTTGCTCTTGTGAGAATCCTATACTGGTCTTCGGTGGTTAACGGGACAAACTGTACTCACTATTATACCACGATGAATTTCTAGAATTGCCGAGTGAGTTCAGGGCAATTGCATCCAAGTTCTGGCGCAAGAATCGCCCACGCAGGGTGCCAAAAGAAAAGGTACTTATTCAAATCAGGGAGCCTTACAGGGCATTGAACCAATTCGATGCAACTATCCTGGATCAGGTCGATCCAAGTCGACGCAAGTCGACGTAAGTCGACGTAGGTCGACGCAGGTCGACGGGTTTTCTTTTTTATTGGACTTTTTCTTGACTTCGCAGACGTCTCCTCGCCGACCCTGATGGCTATCGGTAGACAGATTATACGCAGTTTACAGTCTTGCAAGGGCCCTCCCTTGCCTTCAGATTCCCAGCCAGCGAGAGTCATGCTTTATGACGAAACGCTCTAGGCAGTGCCTGTTTGTATTTCGGCACAGGGCTATTATATCACGGTTCTTGATGCAATTGGTTTGGTCTGAACTGTGATTTGGGGGGATTTGTCTGAACTGTGATTTGGGGGATTTTCGTGATGGACTGTGATTTGCGCGCGTGCGGGGATTGGCGGGGGATTTGCGGGTTCTGTCTGAACTGTGATTTGGGGGATTTTCGTGATGGACTGTGATTTGCGCGCGTGCGGGGATTGGCGGGGGGATTTGCGGGTTCTGTCTGAACTGTGATTTTGGGGATTTTCGTGATGGACTGTGATTTGCGCGCGTGCGGGGATTGGCGGGGGGATTGGCGGGTTCTGTCTGAACTGTGATTTGGGGGATTTTCGTGATGGACTGTGATTTGCGCGCGTGCTGGGGTTGGCGGGGGGATTGGCAGGTGGTCTGGATGGGGATTGATAGCGTTTGGCTGCGGCGCGGGCTTTGAAGGGGGGCGCTGGGTCGGGGACTTCGGTAGGAAAAGAGTGCGATGGTGGCGAGGGATGGTTTTGGAGGGGGGCGTTGCGGGGGCGCAGCCCCTGCACAAGGGAGGGCCGAAGGCCCGACCGCCCAGAACTGCAGTGGTCAGTGGTTAGTGGTCAGTGGTCAGTGAATGGGCGATATTTCGGGATGAGTGTGAGGAGTTGACACGGTCTAGTCGATACCTGAGGCATAAGAGAGGTCAACTCCACTGTGGGAAGCACCCATTGAGCGGGCGGGTTTGACAATTTGGCAGGGGGCTCTATGATTCTGGCAGAGATTCGCAATTTGCAGAAAAAGGAGAGACGAGATGAATGACGCCTGGCTTGAGCACTTGATTACGGAAGAGGAAGAACGGACTTTTGCCGAACAGGGCTATATGATTGTCGAGAACGCCATACCGCAGGAATTGGTGGAGCGGGCTACGCAGGCAGCGGACCGGGTTACGGCAGAGGAGAAGGAAAAGCGAGGGTTGGGACCTTCTGACGGCCTTCTGATGTTGGACTTCGTCGGCAAGGATGATGTCTTCCTGGAGCTGCTCGACTATCCGACGACCTTTCCCCTTGTGTGGGGAATTCTAGGCTGGAACATACAGTTGTACCATTCGCACATGATCATCACGCCGCCGAATGCAGTTTCAGGGCCGGGACAGAAGGGGTTGAACTGGCACAAAGATAGCGGCCGGCTCAACAACGAGCTTGAGACGGACCCCCAGCCGCGCATTTCGCTGAAAGTGGCGTTTTTCCTGAGCGACGCATCGGAGTTGGGGCGGGCCAACCTGTATGTAATTCCGGGCAGCCATTTATTGAACAAGCTACCGGTAGATGAAGACAAGAAGCCGAAGGGTGGAATCGCAATCCTCGCCAAGCCGGGCGACGCTGTATTTTTCGACCGCCGCATCTGGCACGCGTCCAGCCCGAACACGTCCGAAGTAACGCGAAAAGCCCTCTTCTACGGTTATAGCTACCGGTGGCTGCGCCCACGGGACGATATGACGGTTGATCACATTATCGGAGATCTTGATCCGATCCGACAGCAACTGCTGGGAGCGTCGGCCACGGGAGGGCACGGGTATACTTCGCCGAAGCCGGAGGACGTGCCGCTGCGGGCGTGGATGCAGGAGAAGGCGGGCTACAACGGTGCGGATTGAGCATGTAGAAGCGATCAATCTGCTTCACCGTTATCCAGACGAGCACCGATTTCAGTACGGCGGCGGAATCTGCGATGCGCGACTGACGACGCTGATCCTGGTGCATACGGAATGCGGCGCGGTCGGCGTCGGTTCGGTGTACTCGTATCCTGCCCTGGTGTATCTGGTGGTGCGGGAACAGCTGGCTTCCGTACTGATTGGAGAAGACCCGACGGAGGTCGAGGCTTTGTGGGAGAAGATGTACGCGTTGACGCGCTGGTACGGGCGCAAGGGGGCCGCGTTCTCGGCAATTGGGGGTGTAGACACGGCGCTCTGGGACCTGCGGGGGCAGGCGGAGGGCAAGCCGGTTTGGGCTCTTCTGGGCGGGGAGACAGATTGCTGCCCGGCCTATGCGAGCGGGCTGCTTTGGAAGGACGACGTGAAGGAGTTGGCGGACGAGGCCAGCGGCTACATTGATGCTGGATTCCGCCGCGTCAAGATGCGCCTGGCCCGCAGCGAAGCGTACGATAGGGCCGCGGTGGCGGCGGTGCGGGGGGCAGTTGGCGCGGAGAATGACGTAATCGTTGACGCGTCGATGCGGTATCACCTGGACTTGGCGCGGCGGATGGGAGATTTTCTGGCCGAACAGGGGGTCTTCTGGTATGAGGAACCGTTTGCGCCGGAGAATATTGACGATTTTGTATCGCTGCGTGGGACCGTGGGCGTGCCTTTAGCTGCCGGGGAGAATGAGTTCGGCCTTCAGGGATTCCGGGAGTTGGTCCGGGCAGGGGCGGTGGATATTGTGCAGCCTGACGCGTGCCGCTGCGGAGGGATCAGCGAGGTGTGGAAGGTGGCCAGGCTGGCGTCGGAGCACGGGCTTAGATTCGCGACGCATAGCTGGAGCGATGCAGTTGCCATTTTGGCCAACGCACACGTTGTCAGCGCGATGCCGAACGGCTTGACTGTTGAGATCGACCGGATGAATAATCCGTTTGTGGACGAGTTGTTGGGGCGGCCGCTGGAGGTGGTTGACGGCGAGATTGCTCTTGGTGACGCGCCGGGGCTGGGAATCGAGTTGAACGGAGAAATTGTCGAAAAGTGCCGTCTGGCCAACCCGCTACACATTCCGGACGGCGTGTATTCGGACATGATGTTTGGGAGGGAAAATTTGCCGCGGGCGCTGCCTTATTTGGAAGGGGAAGGGAGGGTCTGAAGCGCGGAAGGCGCGTGGAGAGAGGTGGGCTTCAGGTTCCGTTGACATTTTGGGAAGGCTGTTCAGATTTCAACAAGAGGGGACAGCCTGCAGGCCTGCCAGGGATGTTTCTTGCTTGAATGTTGAAACAGACAAAACCATTTGATCCGCGAAGTCACGCGAAGGGTCGCGAAGAACACCCTTTTGGTACGCGGAGGACGCCGAGGGACGCGGAGAACACCCTTTTTGTCCGCGAAGGCACGCGAAGGGTCGCGAAGAACATCCTTTTTGACCGTGGAGGACGCGGAGAACCCCAAAGGCGTATCGGATTTTTTTCTTGACTGCGCCGCCCTCCAACGATCAGCCGCAATTTGCACCCGGAAGTCGGTGTTCAGACAAACGTCAACGAGCCTTAACAACTTCAATTTCGAATGCAATTTGCAATCTCTCTCGTTAATTTTCGGTGTACCGTCTCGAAATTTGGACTTGATCGTTTACTTTTCTTAAGCCTGAGACTTCCATCCACGCTTTGGCCTTTGCTTTCCCTCAAACACTTTCATCCCTTGGCCACCAGGTATTCCGGCAAGGCTGCAACATTGCCGCTCTTTAGGCTGGCAGACTTGCAAGGTGAACTCCTCGAAACAGGCAACAGGATCTCACTTGAACGACAATCTTCATGTTGCGCGACTCACGTCCGGCTAAGTCGTAGCCACCGCATTAGATGGTTCGTGAATGAAACCCCTTTTTAGATGCCCCTAAGGCTTTTCGCCGATTCGCTCTTCCCATTGATCAATCCCCTTGACTGATATAGGGGAAGCAGGCAGGTCAAATTTCGCACTTGACAATAGTTAGACAAAATAGTACATTCGGCTGCAACTTAACATTATACTAGAGCATTTTAGTTTCATATTTGGTGCCGATATGAAATCTTTGCCTGGAACTGTGCCCCATCGGGCGCGGTCGCCTCTTCTGCTGATTGCAGTTCTTGCGGCAATTCCCGCCTTCATTTTCCTTATTTACAGTGAGACGTATGCGCAGACCGATTCGTCGGAAGGTTTAGCCGCGCCGTCGCTGACGGCGGAGGCCGGCGAAGGTCAGGTTGCTCTCTCCTGGAATGAAGTGACTGAGGCGGACTCCTACGAGCTGATCTTCTGGGATAACGACTTCGGCGACTGGGTACAGATTGGGGGTGAGCTGAAGGGTACTTCTTACACGCATAGCGGGCTAACTGGCGGCACGACCTATTTCTTCTCGATAAGGGCTGTGACCGACAGCGGTACGGTGGGTCCATGGGTGGCGACGGTGTCAGTTGCTGTGCCCGCGAGTGGTTCAGAAACGCAAACCCCTACGCTTACTGCCACTCTCACGCCGGTAGAGACTTCAACCGGCACATCCACTTTGACTCCCACACTTACTTCAATAGTCACGTCTACTGCCACCGCAACTTCGACTCCCACACTGATGGTGATAGTCACATCTACTGCCACGGCAACTTCTACTCCCACCCTGTCGTCGATTGTCACGTCAACTGCCACGGCAACTTCGACCCCGACCCTGACACCGGACCCTATTGACGTGGAGAGGGCGGCATTGATCGCGCTCTACAATGCGACTGGCGGCGACAGCTGGACGCGAACGGGCAATTGGCTGAGTGACGGGCCGGTATCAGAATGGCATGGTATTACCACTGACGAGAATGGGCGCGTGACTGAGTTGCGCCTTTCTACCAATAATCTTAGCGGGACTGTCCCGGACCTGAGCGTGCTAAAACAGCTGCTGACGCTTGATCTGGGCGCGAACGGGTTGACGGGGCCTTTTCCAGATGTGAGTGCGCTCACCAACCTGGGTGCGCTGGACCTCACGTCCAATGAGATTAGTGGGTCGATCCCTGATATGGGGGCCCTGACGAAGTTGCAGCGTTTGTACCTTGGCAACAACAGTTTGACGGGGACGATTCCGGCTTGTCTTGGGGATATCCCCATCCTGGGGTCGCTCTTTCTTGCGGGGAACAGTTTGAGCGGCTGTATTCCCGAGACTTTGCGGGACGTGGAGGAGAATGACCTGGATAGCCTGAACCTGCTTTATTGCGATGAGGCAACGGCGACGCCCACGTTTACTCCCACGCCTGCGCCTGTGGCCACTGGTACACCTACTGGCACGCCTACTGCGACGCTAGCGCCTACTGGCACGCCCACGGCCGAGGCGACAGCTACCTCCACCGCCACCATTACGCCTTCAGCGACTCCGAGTGCCACGCCGACCGCTACGGCTACACGAGAGGATCCGACTGCGGATAGGGCGGCCCTGGTCGCGCTCTACAATGCGACTGACGGTGACAACTGGAAGATTAATGATAACTGGGTAAGCGAACTGCCATTAGGCAGTTGGTATGGCGTTTCCACGAACTCTGACGGGCGTGTTGAACACCTGAGTCTCGCTTGGAATGATTTGAACGGTCAGATTCCAAGTCTGAGCGCTCTCACAGAGCTGAGGAGCCTGAACCTCAGAATAAATGCATTGAGTGGGCCGATTCCGGACCTGAGCGCCCTCTCAAAGTTGGCAGAGTTGGACCTTCAATACAATGCGTTGAGTGGGGCGATTCCAAGTCTGGGCACACTAACAGAACTGCTATACCTAGACCTTTCATTTAACGAACTGAGTGGCTCCATTCCCAGTCTCAGTGCCCAGGAAAAGCTTAGAGAGCTAGACTTGAAATTGAACAATCTGAGCGGATCGATTCCCAGTCTGGAGACATTAACAGAACTGGTACAGCTGGAATTAAGTAGGAACGAACTTAGCGGGTCGATTCCCAGTCTTAGCTCGCTAACAAAGTTAGAGCTCTTGGACCTCGACACTAATCAGCTAGAGGGTTCAGCCCCGGAACTGGATGCCCTGACTAACCTGGAGAGCATATCAATCTCTGGAAATAAACTGAGTGGTACGATTCCAAGTTTGGCCGCTCTTTCAAAGTTGGAGAAACTGGACTACTCAAGGAACGAGTTGAGCGGGTCGATTCCCAGTCTGTCCGGGCTGACCAAGTTGGAGAAACTAGACCTAGGAGGGAACGAGCTGAGTGGGTCGATCCCGAGTCTGTCCGCGCTAACAGAATTGGACGCAATCTATCTGGAAGGAAATGCGTTGACCGGGGCCATTCCTGATGTCAGCGCACTCACGAAACTGAAGGGGCTGAATCTTGCGTTTAATCTTTTGAGTGGACCTATTGCAGGAGATAGATTCCCGGCGAGTCTCAAAGCACTTTATTTGCATAGTAACCGGTTGACAGGATCGATTCCCGACCTAAGTGCACTCGTTGAGCTTGGGCAGTTGTACCTCGTAAACAACCAGTTGACCGGGGAGATCCCGAGTTCTCTTGGTACCCTTCCCAGCCTGTATCGGCTCTATGTATCGGGAAATCAGTGGAGCGGTTGCATTCCAACATCTTTATTCAGCCTGCGGGAATCTGATTTAGACGATCTGGGTCTGGCGTATTGCGCCACACCTTCGGTGACTCCTACTCCGACGGCAACGCCAACGCCGACCGTCACTGCCGCGCTGCCCGCAGGAGCCACAGCTACGCCGACTGCCACAGCTACGCCAACGCCCACGGCCACAGTCACACCGATGATCACGCCCACGCCTACTGCCACCGGCACGCCTGCATCTGCGTCAGCGAACCGGGCAGCACTTGTGGCTCTTTACAATGCAACTGACGGCGCAGATTGGAAACGAAACGACAACTGGCTGAGCGAGGAGCCTCTTGGAAACTGGTACGGCGTTACAACGGACGAAAACGGGCGAGTTTCCGCGCTTCGGCTCAATGGAAACTGGATGAGCGGTTCGATTTCGGATTTAAGCGCTCTTTCGGAGATAAGAACTCTAGACCTGTCCGCAAACGACTTGAGCGGCTCGATTCCCAGTCTGCGCGCACTTACAAAGCTGGAAAGATTGATCATCAACTTTAACGATTTGGACGGCCCTATTCCCAGCCTATCTTCACTAGCAAACTTGAAAGAAGTGAGTCTTGTCGGCAACGACCTCAGCGGCGCTATTCCCAGCCTGGACGCCAACACTAAACTGGAGAAAGTCCATCTTGGGGGAAACGACTTGAGCGGCCCCGTTCCCAGCCTGAGCAGTCTCAAGGACTTGAATTATTTCGATGTCTCCATAAACGATTTGAGCGGTACCATACCTAGTTTGAGCTCCCTTACCAAACTAGAGTACTTCGACCTGGACTACAATCGTTTGAGCGGGACTATTCCCAGCCTGAGCGCCCTAACCAACCTGACTGAGTTAGGACTTGGTTCCAATGAATTAAGCGGATCAGTTCCCAGTTTGAACGCCCTCACGAAACTTAAGATTCTGTCCTTAGGAGGAAACGACTTGAGCGGCCCGATCCCGAGCCTGGACGCCCTCACGGAATTGGAAGAACTGCGGCTCGCTGACAACCGACTTAGTGGGACTGTTCCGAGTCTGGACGCTCTGACAGAACTGAGGAACCTTGCTTTGGATGGTAACCAATTGAGTGGGTCGATTCCTGATTTGAGCGCCCTTACGAAAGTGACGATATTGCAGCTCCAAAACAACCGGTTGAGCGGGAGTATTCCAGATCTAAGTTCGCTTACCAGCCTGAATTGGCTGGTTCTAAACGACAACCAGTTGTCAGGTCCGTTTCCGAGCGAACTTGGCGGCATTTCTGGCCTTACTCTTCTGAGACTGGGGGGAAATCAACTGACAGGTTGCATTCCCGAAACATTGCGGGACTTGGCTTCTCAAGACTTCAACAAATTAGGTCTGCTCTTTTGCGATGAGCCAACCCCGACGGTTACGGCGACGCCTGATGCCGCGGTGGGGTCACGTTCGTTATTGGTTGAAGGTGCGGAGGAGGCGGCCACTTCCACGCCTACCGGCACGCCAACCCCGGAGGCCACGGCCACGCCCACGCCTTCGATGACACCTACGGCCACTCTTGCGGCTATACCTACAGCCACGTTTACGGCTACACCTACCGCCACTCCCACACCCACGAATACACCAGGGTCTTCCGCAGGTGACAGGGCGGCGCTCATCGCGCTCTACAACGCCACGGATGGCGCTAACTGGACGAACAACGCCAGCTGGTTGACCACCGGGCCGCTTAACAGTTGGTATGGTGTAACGACCAGTGGCGATGGACGCGTTACGAGGATAAACCTGAATTCCAACGAGTTGAATGGCACAGTTCCAAGTCTCAGCGCCCTCACTGAACTTGAGTATCTGAACTTGCGCAATAATCAGGTGAGCGGATCAGTTCCAGAGTTAGGTGCCCTTACGGCTTTGCGCACATTGAACCTCTCAGCCAACCAGTTGAGCGGGGAGATTCCAAGCCTTAGCGCCCTCACTGATCTGGCAAGGATACGACTGCACAACAATCGGTTGAGCGGGTCGATTCCCAGTCTTGGCTCGCTCACCAACCTCAGGATTCTGTATGTGCACAATAACAGGTTGACCGGCTCGATTCCAGATTCACTGGGGACGTTATCCAACCTGCTCGGTCTGTTTGTTTCGGGGAATCAGTTGAGTGGTTGTATTCCGGCATCGCTCGGTAGCGTGCGCTCGAATGACCTGGACGAGACCGGGCTGGCGTTCTGCGCTACTCCCACGCCTACATTTACCCCAACGGTCACTCCGACGGCCACCGTGACTCCCGGTTAAGGAGTTGAACGAAGGCACAGGCAGCAGGAAAGGGGGTAGCAAGAGCGAATCATCGGTTTTTTCCGGGCACTGATTTCTTTGAGGGCAGGCTCGGCCGGGGAGAGCGGGCCAGTTATCCATTGGCCACGCGTCTGGACTTCTGGAGAATCGGAGGCTGGATGGGGCAACCTTCGGTTAACAAAGGTAGAATCGTAATTGCTAAGCCACAGCAGTTGACCAGCCAGTCGTCCCTGGAACCATTCAGGCTCTTGTTGCCGCAACTGGTGTGCAGCCGCCGCCATGCTCGCCAGCAGACACGTTGCGAAGAATGCACACGGTCGGTGAGGGATGGTTTTGTAGGGGGGCGTTGCGGGGGCGCAGCCCCTGCACAAGGGAGGGCCGAAGGCCCGACCGCCCAGAACTGCAGTGATCAGTGGTCAGAGACTGCGGCGATTGATTGAGGATTGGTGTGAAGAGAAATGAGGAGTGAGTCACCTTTGCTCGCCTCATGCAGGACTGCAGATTAGTTGTGGCTGAGTAGTTTCGAAGGGCCTAAGAGGCACGAATGCGCGCCAGAGCCAGGCGCGCATTTTCGCGTACGTACAGATCACTATCTGCCAGCGCCGCTTGCAGTGAAGTGGACGCTGCTCTCGCGTCGGGCCCGATTTTGGTCAGTGACAGGGCGGCGTTGTGACGAACGAAGTGGAAGCTGTCGTTTATCAATAGTTGGGAGAGCCGGGGAACTGCTTCAGGGGAGGCGATATTGCCGAGGGCCTCGACGGCGTTGCGCCGCACCCATTCGGAATTATCCTCAAGACAGTTAATCAGAGAGGGAACAGCGGTCCGGGCGGAGAGGCCGATATCGCCGAGGATATCGGCAGCCGCCGCGCGCAGCGGCCAGTCCTCTGCAGATAACGCGCTGACAAGACGGGGAACAGGTGCAGCTCCCTGCGCGGTAAGTCCGAAACAAGAGACGAGTTGACTCGGATTCGTGTGCGGGGCGGCCAGGTTTTTCTGGTGGAGGGCTGCGACTTCCTCAGCCAGGTTGGCCATCAGCGCGGTTGACCCATGCTCACCTTGACCTGATAGGCGGTAGGCCTCTCTCAGCCGGTCGGCTTCGGGAAGGCTGTCAACTTCCTTGCGGGCCAAGCGTTTTGGACCGGGGACAGCGGTGCTATCGGGTAGTGACCCATTCCCAGCCTCATTTAAGTTTTCGCTTCCCAAATGCCAGTTCCATACGCTTTGCCAAAGCTGGGACAGTTCGCAACCAGCTACCGGACCGCGCCACAGGGGATTGGAATAGTTCCAGGCGGGGGCTGCCGGCTCTGTCATGCGGCAGAAGAGAAACTTCATCATATAGCGGTTGCGGTCGCTGTGGTTGGTGGTTGCCCGGTGCCAGAGGTCGTAGTGGACGATTGTGACGGTGCCGGCCTCTCCGGACAGCAGGGCCTCGTCCTTTCTTTCTGCCTGGATAGGGCTCGTGTAGTATTGAGAGGCTGGAAGAACAGATGTTGGGCCCATTTCTTCTGTCACGTGCTGAGGATAGTAGAAGGCCATTGCCCAGCGGGTGCGGTGATGGCGTACGTTTTGATCAGCTTCGTAGCTGTCCTGGTGGTGGCGCTGCGCGGACTGCTGGGGCGGGGTCAGATGGCAGTGGCGGTGCGGGTGCATGGCGTAGCCGGGGCCGAGGATACTGGTCAGTGCGCCGGTTACGGCCGGGTGCGAAAAGAGTTCTTTCAGTTGGGGGATTGCGGGCAGGATGTCATTGCCGGGATTCCCTTTGGAAGAGAAGATGGCTTCGGCCTGGGCACGCACGGATTCGTGGAAGGCGGCTGGAAAGTCGGCCTTCAGGGTCACGTAGCCGTTGACGATGAACTGCTGCATTTGGGAATCGCTGAGAAGAATCATTCTCTACAACTCCTAGTCCTGATACAGGCGGCTTTATGGTTGTTTTTCTGCAGAAAATGAAACGGTTCGAAAGGCGCAGCGTATAGCCAAGTATATCATGCCAGTTGTTTTGTTCCAGATACGAGCGAGCAGCCCTGCCTGCCCGCACCATACGAATCGAGACTGAAAGCAATGAGCCAGACCTGGACACATACATCGCCGGCCGAGCCCGAGGAGCAGGTAGTTGAGAGCGGGCAGACAGATGGCGAGGGGCCCGGAGAGCGGACACCAATCGTGGTCGCCGAGCAGATTCACAAGACCTTTCGCAATGGGGAAATAGAGGTGCACGCGCTGCGCGGGGTGGACCTGACGATCCAGACCGGGGAAATGGTGGCGATTATGGGGCCGTCAGGCTGCGGCAAGACGACCTTGTTGAACACACTTTCGGGCCTGGACAGCTTTGACGGCGGCGAGGTAACGATAGAGGGCACATCGCTAGCCGACATGAATGACCGCAGACGCACTGATTACCGCGCGCGGCGAATGGGGTTCGTGTTTCAGTCATTCAATCTGCTACCGGTTATTTCTGCGGTTGAGAATGTAGAGATGCCCCTGTTGGTGAGCGGCGTGCGCCCGGCGCAGGCACGGAAGCAGGCGCTTGAGAGCCTGGAGAGTGTCGGCCTGGGAGACCGGGCCTCCCACCGTCCGATGCAACTCTCTGGCGGACAGATTCAGAGGGTGACGATTGCACGGGCGCTGGTGAATCGGCCGGCGCTGGTGTGGGCTGACGAGCCGACCGGCAATCTGGACGTTGGCAGCTCGACCGATGTTCTTGCGTTGATGCAGCGATTAAACAAGGAGCAGGGGCAGACCTTCGTGATCGTTACTCATGACCCGCAGGTGGCTGCGCTGTGCGAGCGCATCGTGCGCATGAAAGACGGGGAGATTGTCGAGAATGGGTAGCTTTCTCAATTCCGTCGCCATCTATTTTGCGGTTGCATTAGGGTTGATTCTGGCCGGGGCAGCGCTTATATCGCTGCGCAATCCGATCATCGGGAAGCTGGGGGTCCGAAATATACCCAGGCGGCCAACGCAGTCGGCGTTGATCGTCTTCGGACTCACGCTCAGCACGATGATAATCGTATCGGCTCTCAGCCTGGGCGATACGTTGGACAACACGGTGCGACGGCAGACGATCGATGCTTACGGGCAGATCGATCAGGTGGTTTCGCCGCCTTTTCTGATGGACCTGACGCAGTTGGCAGACGGAGGAATCATCGACCCGGAGCAGGCGAGTAGTCCGCAGAGCGCGGCTCTGTTAAACGCGCTCACGGAAGGGGACCTCACCTCTTTGATCGCGGTCCTCGACGAGGGGCTGCCAGGAATAACCGAGGAGCGGCAAGCACAGTTGGAGGAGCAGGCGGCGGCGTATCCTCTGATTGACGGCATAGCAGGCTCGATTCTTTTTCCGACCATAATACGCAACGTGAATACCGGGCAGGGCGAGCCCTTGGGATTCCTGTTTGCGGTGGACGAAGGATATGACACCGGGTTCGGACTGCATGACGTTGACGGCGAGCCGGTGCGGACGGTTGATTTGCGGCCGGGGATAGGCGATGTCTTTGTCGACCTGGTCGGGCTGTGGGAGCAGTCAGGAGAGACTGCGGGTGTGATTGGGACCGCGCTGGGGATGGAGGAGGTGGGACTGGTTGAAACTGCCCTGGCAATCGGCGCGGTTGGGGCGGTGTTGTTGCAGGAGGAAGGCCCAAGTTTCACGCTGCGGCAGCTGGAGATTCCGGTGGAGACTCTTCGCAACCTGGGATTTCCCGGCGCAGTACTTGACGAGATAGACGCAGATGTCATCAGCCTGGAGGGGTTGGGAATCAGCGACGATGATCTGGCAGAACTCAATTTGGATCCTGATGCGCCGATTATGGTCCCAACGCTGCCGATGCTTGGGCTTGATGTGCCGAACCAGCAGGAACTGATTGTAGCGGCGACGGAGGCGCTTAGCTCGATAAACCTGAACACGTTGGGGCAGGATGTTGACGCGCGGCTTGGGGATTTTGGACTGCAGCTCCGTCAGGGAGAAGTGTATCTGAACGAAGTGGGGGCGCGGCAGCTCGACGCACGGGCGGGCGATTTGCTGGAGATCTTCATAGGGCCGATTCCGGTACCTTACCGTGTGCGGGCGGTTGTGGCCGAGTCCGGCCCGTTGGGGGCAGTTCTGCCGGTTGTGATGATGCACACGGATGAGGCGCAGAAACTGCTCTTTATGCCGGGCAGGGTCAACAACATTTTGATCTCGAACGCAGGTGACGAGGTCGACGGCATGGTTCATACGGCGGAGGTGAGTGACCAGTTGCGGGCGCTGTCTTTGAACGAGCCGCGAATGGCCGCGCTGCTGGTAGTTTTGCGCAGACCGGAGTTCGCTGATGTCGTGCGGAGGGAGGGAGCGGCGCCGGAGAATCCGCTGTTCGAGGACAATGACGCGCCCGAATTTATTATGCAGATAGCCGGACTGTGGACGCAAGCGACGAGCTTCGAGTCGGACATCGACGTCTTGGTTGGCTACGTAAGCGGTCCAGCCGACGCCGAAATCACGACGGAGTTGCGGGCGGCGCTGAGCAGCGGTGCAGTGCAGGACTGGCTAAGAGATTTGCCGCTGGGGAACGAAGATCGTCTGGCGTTGGAGGGGGGACTGGCCGATATACGCGACTTCGAGGTTCTTGCGCCGCTGAGCAAACAGTTTGTCACGGATGTAGCGGAAGTTGGAGGCATCGCATTGGGAACCGTTTTCTCCAGCTTTGGAATCCTTTCTATCTTTGCGGGCGTACTGCTGATCTTTCTGATTTTTGTGATGCTGGCTGCTGAACGGCGCAGTGAATTGGGTATCGCGCGGGCGGTGGGGATGAGACGTATCCACCTGGTGCAGATGTTTGTCACTGAAGGTCTGATTTACGACCTGGCCGCGGCGCTGGTGGGACTAGGCCTGGGACTGCTGGTCTCGTACGGCATGATCGGTTTCATTAGCGGTCTTCTGAACAGTATCGCGCAGCAGGTGCAGGGTGCAACAGTGCCGATCCGATTCTATTGGAGTGCGGCGCCATCTTCACTGATTATCGCCTATTGCCTGGGCGTCATACTTACATTCGTGGTCGTGACGGTAGCTTCGTGGAACGTAAGCCGGCTCAATATCATCGCCGCAATCCGCAATTTGCCTGACACATCGAACGGGAAGAAGCAGGGTTGGCTGCGGCGCGTGCTACGCGGGCTGGGGCTGATGGTTTTGCTGGGGGGAGGGGGTTATCTGGTCTGGCTGGGCCGCGAGAGCGGACAGACGGTTGCGTTTATTGGGGGAACGTTGCTGCTGGCAGGGGTTGGCTGGACCGGCGGGCTCTTGAGCCGCAGATGGAGCCCAGGGCAGTATGACCTACATAAACGTCTTGTTTATACAGT
>Ga0209544_1000175_pt1 | contig 98736 bp, 104 predicted proteins | sample MesohylPK_FD_187297 | JGI IMG/M metagenome (GOLD analysis project Ga0209544, IMG submission 187297) | Host-associated microbial community of the marine sponge Aplysina aerophoba from Gulf of Piran - sponge mesohyl, lysed by proteinase K... | ecosystem: Host-associated > Porifera > Sponge >... | reverse complement strand
TCGCTTACGACGACGACGAACCGGTAGCATGGTGCTCAATCGCGCCGCTCGAAACCTACACCAATCTACGTACCCGTAGTTACGTTTCGGATGGTTCCGACACAGACGGCGTCTGGTCAATCGCCTGTTTCTACATTCGCAGCGCGTACCGCAGACAAGGGATGACGACGCAGTTGATCAAGGCCGCAATCGACTACGCGCAAGACAACGGCGCCATGGTGATCGAAGCCTACCCCGTCGATTACGACTCGCCTAGCTACAGTTACATGGGTCGCATCGGCACCTTCCAACGCCTAGGCTTCCAAGAAGTCGGCATGGCCGGCACCCGTCGACATATCATGAGATTGCAACTGTAGGTAATGAGGGATTCGTAGCTTGGTCGGATGTTGTTACCAAGGAGTTGGTCAACTGGTGGCGCGGTACCTGTGAGTCGCTTGGCGCATTGCCCGGACTCTACCCGCAATGTCTTTAACGCGATTGAGCACCTCGTCAAGACTCCCGGATAGGTCGAGTGCGGCAATTTCGAGTTGCTTGCGGATATGCCTGACCTCGTGGGTCACTGGCTCAGATTCACCCTGCGCGTAGATCAACATCCCTCCGGGCAGATCAAGCGCAGTCACGTATGCCAGCAACTGGTACAGGTCACTATTGGGTACCGAGTGATCGGCAACCTTGTATTTGGCATCGCCCACGAACAGACAATTACCACTTTCCCGCCACGTCAGATCCGGTCTGAGATGCACGTTCCCGGCGTTATCGAGACTGGCGATTTCCTTCTCGCCAAAGGAATGCGGAGACAGTCGAAGTTCCTCGCGGAGCGCGACCGTCACGAATTCTTGAAAGACCTTGTTCATGTCCATCAAGAATCCTGTCGCGCGCACCTCGCCACGACGTGATTCGAACGCGCTGTTTTGCAGAATGAGACGCGATAATTCGACGACGATACGGTAGTGCTCGTTTAGCCGATTGAACGAGACTTCGGGGACATCTTTCGGCGCGAAATCAGAATGCGACACATTCTTGAGCATCGCCGCGACCCATCCCAAATCTCTGTGCGCCCGGCTTGATCGGAGTCGCATCTCGCCGAGCCGATGGACTGCCGACTTGACGAGTCGGTTTTCCACAATGTCATCTGTGAACTCGTCGTAGGTCACTTCAATGGGTAGAGGTAATCCAAATCTTCGGCGCAACTGCTCGTCGAAGCGGATTCGACCGCGCACGGTTTGCAACGCTTCTTCCTCAGTGAGGTAGCCGTGCAGCAGTCCGCGCGAGAATGCTCGGCGAGCAGCGGCGGCAAGAGCGAGCGCGAGAGTATCTGGCAACGTCTCGACATCCTCTTCAAAATCGAACATCTGCCATTCTCGATGTCGGAACGCGCCCATCGCATAACAGGCCAACGAGAGCATCTTGGCGATGCCTATCTTGGGATGTATCAACACCGACAGATCGCCGACTTCCACAGCACCGACGAATGAACCCGGCCTTATCGTGTACTTCGAACTCTTGCCCGCAACAGGTTCTAAAGTGAGACCCTCAACCACGTCGACGAGAGCATCGCGCTCTTCCACGGTCAGATCGTAAGAGCAACTCGTCTGGTACTCCTGCAGGCCGAGGCGCCTCATCGCTGACGCGCGATTCATCGTCCTACGAGTTGTCGTCACCATCGGTGGTTTCCTCGCCATTTTGGCTTTCGCGCCTCAACCTGTGCAGGTCGAACTCATTCAAATCTCCGTCTCCTCCGAACCGTCGCTCCTCGATATACGGCAACACGCTGTGCCTCCAGATGCGCTCGACCATCTTTTCATCGAGGTCAGGCTTCATGAAGTAACTCGGACCGATGGCGGCGTGGCGATCTTCTTCCAACAATTCATTCGCGCGCTCAACAACGTTCGCGACCCACGTCAAGTCCGACTTTGAATTCGCCTCCAGCCAGCGACGCAATACCCCCTTCACGGGCTCCTCGTCGGGATGGAACTCCACGAAGTAGAAACGCCGACGCAGGGCCAGGTCCACCAACGCGATCGACCTGTCCGCCGTGTTCATCGTGCCGATGATGTACAGGTTGGACGGCATCTTGAAATTTTCTTCACCGTCTTTGCGATATTGGAGAGTTATCGACTTGTCACGATACTCCAACAGGAAGTAGAGTTCGCCAAAAACCTTTGCAAGGTTGCCGCGATTGATCTCGTCGATGACGAGAATGTGCTTCGTTTCAGGTTCCAAACTCGCACTTTGAGCAGCCAGCAATAGCGGCCCGTCCTTGAGTTCGTATACCAGTTGACCGTTAACCTGCTTGGGTCGGAATCCTCTCACAAAGTCCTCGTATGCGAAAGATGGATGGAACTGCACCAGAGTTACCCGATGCTGTGAACCCGCGAGATGCTCGGCGAGTGCTTGGGCTACGTAAGTCTTCCCTGTGCCGGGCGGACCCTGGAATATGACCTGCTTCTTGTCCTCAAGCAAGGTGCGAATGTTTTCAAGGAACTCCAGCGTCAGATAGGTTTCATCAACGAGTTTCGTCAAATCCTGTTCAGGCACATCTTCCGGGTCGTCTTCCTCGAACTCATCATTCGGCGTATCACCTTGGATCTGGCACATCACCGATTGAGCATCGAGTCGATGTCTCAACTCCACACCGCGCTTCGACGCCTCGCTGATGAACCGGTCGAGGAACCCAAGGGCGTGGGTATACAGCGCAGCCTCATCTGCATCTTGGGCGGTGCGTTCATACCCCGTCCACTCGTAAGTCTTATTGAACTCCGTGATCTTGAATGGCGGGTACTGTTTGAAGTCCAACCCCATCAGCAACTGAGAGATAACCGTTGTACGGGTTCCTAGCCCCCTTGGTACCAATCCCGGCATTTTTTCGGTGAAACGCTGGATTCGTGTCCTAAGCGTCGAATTATCCACTGCCCACAACGCTCGCAACGCTTGGAGGCTTTCTTCTGGGGACGCATCTACCCACCTGCGGAAATCGGCCTGACCAATGGTGTGAATAATGTTGCCAGAGATCCCCTTCTTCACCGAATCGGCCCAGTCGTCAGTACTAGCAAGAACAGCTTTTCGAGCTTCCGTGAGTTTTCTACCTATCTCAATCTTGTAGTTAAGATCGTCTTTTTCCAAAGTCCCGCGGTCGATGTATTCCTTGGCGCGCTGGACATACGCGTCCCAGTTTTTGAGGTCGCTGTCCCACCCGTACCTGACATCTTTATGGTAGAAATCGAAGTCTCGCCCAAGTTTTCGCTCTAGACCCGCGCGTATCTGCGCAATTGTCCGGTCAACGTCGTCGGTGGGCTCAGTTATGTAGCTGGCGTAGGCAGGAGCTTTGGCGATGTCTTGCTTGTGCCTGATTGAAGCGATGCCTTCGAATGCGTTCGGAAAAACAAGGTGAAGTAGTGCTTGGAGTTGTGGTCGATGGGCAGTAGGTTTTTCCAGGAACAGTTCTCGCTGGAGATCGATTCCGTTAACGAAATCCTTAAACGCCCGAGGGTTATCGAGCATTCGATTCCAGTCATCCTGTTCTAGATTCTTCCACTGATCGACGAATTCGATGATGAAACCGACATGGGAGTCACGGTCAACAAAGAATGGTCGACCAGTTCCCCCTAACCCCGGGGACAACCCGTTGACGAGGTCGCTAGGTACTCTGGACAGTGGTGCGCTCCACCCTAGCACCCGTTCCACTCGCTCCTTTTTGGTTTCGCCGTGCATTCCATCTTCCGAGATAAAGAGCAGGTGAACGTAGAGCGCTTCTCCCATCAGTTGGTAAGCCTCATCCGAACAGCCTTCCAACTGTGTTTCCAATTTTTGATAAAAATCCTGTGTCCCCACAACCGGGCGCTCCAAGAACCGATCTCGGAGTTCAGCTAAATGGTCCCTCGACCAAATCGCCTTGCCCGGCGTGAACAGCGAATCGTCGTCGCGCAAAGCGCGATCGATCCATTTTTCGGCGGCGATGTAAACTCTCTCTGCGCCTTTGTGAGTCTTCCTGCTACCCATGCGATGTCCTTCCAGGGTTGTGTTTTAAGTAATCGATCCCCTGCCTTGGTTTGCAGGAATCGTCCGCACGGGTACTCACAGCGCCAATAAGGAGTTGTGCGAAGAATTCACTAAGCGCACAGCGGGTCCGTTCCATCCCACCGGTTGAACCACTCGTCCTCACTCGTGGCCAACCTGCTCCGCGTCTCCGTCCACATCTCGTTCCAGACCACCGGATCATGCAGTTCACTCTCCGGATTGCTACGGCTCCGGGCCACGAAACCCGGGAAGCTGGTCCGACCCGTAGATTGACCGATCGGGTTGTACCTCAAATCCATACTGAACCTGACCCGATCGCTGTTGTTCGGCAAAGAAGAATGGATCGTGTACTTCGTCATGAAGAGAGCATCGCCCTTCTTCACCGGCACCGGTACAGCATTTCCAACCTCGAACTCGCTTTCCGGTATGTGGACATTCCCTAGCACTTTCTTCCCGCCTGGGCAATGCAGAAACAATTCTGAGTCGCGGTGCGACCCCGGAATAACCTGCAAGCACCCATTCTCTTCATCCGCATCCATCAGCGGAAACCACACCGTAAGGATCAACGACTCGTCAGCGTCCGGCGTTATGACCCCGACGTCCTGATGCCATGGCGTAACCCCGAACTTCACTCGACCAAGGTGATCACGAGGCGATCGGCTCTCCGGCACCTTGATCCGAATGTGCTGCACCGGGTTCGAGTAAATCTCCGGCCCAATGAACGACTCAACCGCATCCAACAAGCCCGGCGACGTCATCGCATTGAACACCGCCGGCCCCGCCCAAAACGGTGTGTCTTCCGTGACTCCCCTTTGCGGAAGCGAAAAGTCGAAATACGTCTGATGTATCTCCTCCGACTCCTCATAGACCTGCGTCATCCGCTCACCAAACTCCAGATCCTCATACCGCGAGCTGATCTTTCCTTGCTTGTATAGCTCATTCGCCAGACTATCCAACACCCCCGCATACTCCTCAACCACCGGATCGATCACTGCCTCAGGATCGATCACACCTTCAGCGGTGACGAATCCAAAATACTCGAAATGCTCGAGTTGCTCGCTGCTCATGCTAGGCACGATTCATCTCCTTAAGCACAAACTGGCTCACTACCATCCCAACGGTTGAATGCAGGTTGCTGGCCTTTGGCTAGCGAATCTCGGGCGTCGGTCCACAGCTCGTTCCAAATCACGGGATCGTGCAACTCGCTCTCAGGGTTGCTCTTGCTACGAGCCACGAACCCCGGAAAACTCGTCCGACCCGTCGACTGTCCGACAGGGTTGTAGCGCAAGTCGAAACTCCACCGTATCCGGTCGCTGTTGTTCGGCAACGACGAATGCACTGTGAACTTCGTCATGAAGAGCGCATCACCCTTCTTGAGCGGTACCGGCACTGCCTTGCCGACCTCGAACTCCGACTCCGGTATCTGCAATCCCGCCTGGAGTCCGTTCGCCAGACCCGGACAGTGCGTCAGCAGATCCGACCGGTGAGACCCCGGAACAACCTTCAGGCAACCATTCTCCTCATCCGCATCCATCAGCGGGAACCACACCGTCAGCATCAACGTCTCATCCGCATCCGGATTCACAACCCCCTGGTCCTGATGCCAGGGTGTCACCCCGAACTTCACCTGTCCCTTCTCGTCCCGAGGCGCTCGATCCTCCGGAACCTTGATCCGCACGTGCTGCACCGGGTTCGAATAGACCTCCGGTCCGATGAACGATTCGACCGCATCCAACAAACTAGGCGCTGTCAAAGCGTTGAAGACCGCAGGGCCAGCCCAGAACGGAGTGTCGGGCGTGATCCCGCCTTGAGGCAGCGAGAAATCGAAGTAGCCGTTGTGGACGTCGCCAGATTCGGCGTAGATCTGCGTCACCCGCTCCCCAAACTCCAGATCCTCGTATTTGGAGCTGATCTTCCCATCCTCGTGGAGTTCATCGGCGAGGCGATCCAACACCCCTTGGTACTCATCGATCACCGGATCGATTACGGTTTCTGGATCTAGTACATTCTCGGCTGTCACGAATCCGAAGTGCTCAAAGTGTTCGAGTTGTTCTTTCGTCATTGCAGGCATGATTCGGCCGCTCCGTGGATCGTCAACGAACGTCAACTAAGAATGATACCGCGTCGGCGAAACGTGATTCCTGCATCTTGTATTTGTCTTTCCTGCATACCATCTCGTCATTCCTGCGAACGCAGGAACCCAACAGCTTGCCGGGAAAACCACGAGTTGACTGTAGCGATATCCCCTCTCCCGCTCGGCGGGAGAGGGTCAGGGTGAAGGCGACCAGGGCGGACAAAGGGGAGCGGTACGGTAAACGACCACCATCTTGAACCTAGGCACACACCGCCTCGCTACCGTCCCATCGGTAGAAGACCGGTTCGTTGCTCTCAGCCAGTGACGCACGCGCCTGCTCCCACATCCCCCGCCACTTCGCCGCATCGTGCAACTCAGACTCCGGATTGCTCCGACTCCTCGCGACGAAGCCGGGCAGAAACGACCGCCCCGTCGGCTGCCCAACCGGATGGTACCGCAGATCGAAGCTCCATCTGATGCGGTCGCTGTTGTTCGGGAACGAAGAGTGCACCGTGTATTTCGAGAAGAACAGCGCATCGCCCTTCTTCAATGGCACGGCCACAGCTTTGCCGACCTCGAACTCACTGTCCGGTATCAGTAAATTGCCTTGGACATCCTTGCCGCCCGGACAGTGAGTCAACATGTTCTCTGCCCGGTGCGAACCGGGAACCACCTGCAGACAGCCGTTCTGCTCGTCGGTGTCAGACAGCGGGAACCATACCGTGATCAGATGCGTGTCATCCGCTTCCGGGTTTACAACGCCGGCGTCCTGATGCCAGGGAGCTGCGCCGTAGATCACGTTCCCCTCGTCGTCCCGTGGCGCATCCTTCTCAGGCACCTTGATGCGGACATGCTGGACCGGGTTCGAGTAAATCTCAGGTCCGATCAACGACTCCACCGCATCGAGCAGACTTGGCGCGGTCAGCGCATTGAATATCGCTGGGCCCACCCAGAACGGGGTCTCGTGCGTCACGTTCGCCACCGACAATGTGAAATCGAAGTGCTTGTTGTGGACCTCTCCCGACTCGGCATAGATCTGCGTCACGCGGTCTCCGAACTCCAGATTCTCATACTTCGAACTGATCTTGCCTTCTGCCAGCAGCTTGTCGGCGAGGTTGTCGAGGACACCGGCGTATTCGTCGATGACTGGGTCGATGACGGTGTCTGGATCTAACACTCCAACAACAGCGACAAACCCGAAATGCTCAAAATGTTCGAGCTGTTCCGTAGTCATCGCAGGCATGATGTGGAGGCTCCTAGGATCGTTCGTCGACGATTGCTAAAACGCATCTTATCGTTGATCGATCACGCGCATGATCCTTGGCACCCCAGAGACACCTCGATAGAACCAAGTCATTTATCCAAGACAACCACCGTGCCCGTCAAAACATCATGCCAACCCCGGTTTTCTCCGTCGAAAACCATCCAGAGGTGGTTCGTGGACGCCAAGATTACTGGCGCGACCAGCCCGAGAAATGCCGGCAATCCAAACGGTATCAGCAGTAAAACCCATCCGAGGTAATCGTCAGCTACATCTTCGACTACTCGCGGCAAATCGCCCCAATATCCAACAAAAGCGAACAAGACATACCCGATGGCAAAACCCACGTAAGGCACTAACAGGAACGGGCTCCCCAAAACCAGGCGAATCAAAGCCGTCCTGCGACCGATCCTGCCTCCCTCGGTTTCAATGATCATCAATCGGGCCAGCCGATGCCCAGGGGTGGCGCCCCGGTTCGACGACCTGTAAGCGAAAAACAGAAGGATCAACGTGGCGACCACCCACGACGCGGGAAAGTACAGAGCCATCGCTGCTAGTGGAGCGAAATTCGCGCCGCCGTATGGATCATGCGCGAAGACGGCGAACACGAGGAACCCGATCGCAACGAAAACCCCGCCGACCGCGCCCCCGATTAACGCCAACACCCAATCAATTAATCCAGCCATAAATCGGCGCCATACCGGCGCACAGACGTACGACGTTCCTTGTGCCGCGCCGCGAAACGGCAGGGAATTACCATCCCCCACGCCGCGATCTTGTTGAAGTCCCTTTTTCATTCGACCCTGATCGGATGTCGCTGCGAATATTAGCGTTTACCCCGCTCGCGGGAACTGTCGGACGTTTGCCACGGAATCGATTGGTGCTACGACATGATCCTTGGCACCCCAGAGACATCTCGTATAAAACCAAGTCATTTGTCCAAGACAACCACCGTGCCTGTCAAAACATCGTGCCAACCCCGGTTTTCACCGTCGAAAATCATCCAGACGTGGTTCGTGGGCGCCAAGATTACCGGCCCGACCAACCCGACAATCGACAGCAATATGAACGGTAACGCCCCGAACGTCCATTCGGGCAAATTGGAAGTTGCATATCCGACTACTCGCGGCAAATCGATCCAATATCCAACAACGACGAGCGAGAAAATCCCAATGGTAAAGCCCAAGTAAGGCAATACCAAGAAGGGACTCCCCAAAACTTGGCGCACCAAAGCCCTCCCGCGGCCGATCGTACCTCCGTCGGTTCCAACGATTCGCAATTGGACCAGCCGATGCCCCGGAGTGTCGCCCCGGCTCGACGACCTATAAGCGAACAACAAAAGGATCAGTGTGGCGACTACCCAAGACGCGGGATAGTACAGGAACACCGCTCCAACTAAAGACATATTCGCTCCGTCGGTATCGTCATGCACAATGGTGGCGACCACGATGAACCCGATCGCAACGAAAACTCCACCGACTGCGCCCCCGAATAGCGCCAACACCCAATCAATTAATCCCGCCACAAATCGGCGCCATACCGGCGCACAGACGTACGACGTTCCTTGTGCCGCGCCGCGAAACGGCAGGGAATTACCATCCGTTACGCCGAGATCATGTTGAATTCCTGTTCTCATTCGACCCGAAAGGCGCTATCCAACATTGCGTAACAATCCCGCAGATGTCGCGATCGCAAAACCGCTCACATCGACGCGCGCTTAACCTGCTCATCAACCAACCGCGCCATCCGACTATCGCGTTTCGTCAACCCTCCTACGTCATGTGAAATCAGCGCCACCTTCAATCGTCGGTACCGGATGTCGATATCCGGGTGATGATCGTGGTCATCGGCATCCTGCGCAACCCGATTCACGAACTGAATGGCATCGATAAATGTCGGAAATTCCAGATGCCGGACTATCGCTCCCGACTCCGGATCGAGTTCCCAATCCGTCAAAGCAGCCAACATCTCGGCTACTTCGGTCTCGCTCAATTTAGACATCCCAGAATCTCCTTGAATTGCGCTAATTGCCGTTAGCGGTGCCGATCGTGTGTACCAACAGTATCGCCGATGCAGTCGCCAGCCACAAAAAACCGTTGATCAGCGACGGACGATCCCGCAACAGGATTATCTCCGGCGCCTCACCTTCGCCCTTCACGTACAGCAGATAGAGGTAGCGGTAGATCCCATACGCCACCATCGGAATCGTCACCATCATCGTGTTGTCCGCCGGAACGTTCGCCCCCATGTCGCCCAGGTCGATGGCGTAAAGCGCATAGGTGAATATCGCCAACGTCGCCGTGCTCATGATTAACGCATCGATGAACTCCGTCGTGTAATCGCCCAAGATGCCGCGCTGTCTCGCAGCCGCATCCCCCGCCGTCTTCAACTCCGCGCGTCGCTTGCCAAGCGCAATCAATAACGCACCCAACGCCGTCATGATGTAGAACCACGGCGATACGTCAATGTCGACGCCCGGCACACCGTTCTCAAATCCAGGCACTGGACCACCGATAGCCACATATCCGGCATACGCCCGCAACACAAAACCCGTGGCAACGCTCATCACATCCAGTATCGCCACGTGCTTCAACTTAAACGTGTAGACGAAGTTCAACACCAAATAACCAACCGCAACCAACATCAACGGCCCGCTGATCAAAAACGAAATCGCCAATGCCAACAACATCGCCGCCAAAGCCGCAATCCTCGCCAACGCGACCGGCAGATCGCCCGAAGCTATCGCCCGATTCCTCTTCACCGGATGCGCCCGGTCACGCTCGACATCCACCAGATCGTTTACCAGATAGATCGCACTCGAAAGCAATGTGAACGCCAACGCCGCTCCGACCCCTCGCACCAAGATCTCCGCCATCCCCGAAACATCGTCCACCGCAAACCAGATGTTCACCGAGAAAATCAGCGGCACCAACACCAACCCATTCTTCGGGGCCTGCCGCGGACGCAACGCACTCAACAACGCGCCGAGCAACGACCTCGAACGCCGTCCCTCGGCCGAAACCTGCTGTTCACTCGGCCCGGTCATCATTGCCAATGATAAAGAACACCCCCGTCATTCCCGCGGACGCGGGAATCCAGAGAAAACAAAGCACGCCACACCAGCGGCTTTAACCAACACCTCCCCTTCGCCCCGCGAAGGGGACGCGGAGCGCAGCGACGCAGGGGATGCACGAAATTCATCGTAGCCCTTAGTGGGATAATTCAGAGCCCAAATCTAAGGCGCACCCCGTTGCCCCGCCCCTCTGGATTCCGGCTTTCGACGGAATGACGGAGTTGTGCACAGCACCCGAAGGAGACGCGGAGCGCAGCGACACAGAGGATGCCCAAAAACCACCAACCCCACATCCCCTCCATCCTGTCCATCCATGTAAATTCACCAAAAACAACGCCGAACTCATCCATAATCATCACTAGCCGAAAGTCTGACCACCCAACCCGATAATGACTCCCATGAAGATCACCAAAGTAACCCCGCTCATGCTCGACCGATATCTGCTGGTGCAGATCGAGACCGATGCCGGAATCTCCGGCATCGGCGAATCCGGCGCTTGGGGATTCCTCGAAGCCTCTGAAGCCGCAATCGAGAAATTCGGCCGCTACCTAGTCGGCGAAGACCCCCTCCGAATCGAACACCACTGGCAATACATGTATCGCTTCTCCCACTTCCGAGGGTCCGCCGTCATGGCTGCCCTCAGCGCAATCGACATCGCGCTCTGGGACATCATGGGCAAACACTTCGACACACCTGTCCACCAACTGCTCGGCGGCAAAGTTCGCGACCGCGCTCGGGTCTACTACCACGTCTTCGGCGACACCACCGAAAAACTCGTCACCGGCATCGCTGAAGCCAAAGAGATGGGCTTCACCGCGGTCGGACACCTGACCCCCTTCCTCGACGAAGATCGCGACGTCCCATATTTCAAGACCCACGCCGAAAAAATACGCGACGCCATCGAGACGGTCCGCAATTACCGAGAGACCGTCGGCGACTCCGTCGACCTTTGCATCGAGATCCACCGCCGCCTCACTCCCGCCGAAGCCGTCCAACTCGGACTCGGCATCGAAGAGTTTCATCCCTACTTTTACGAAGACCCCATCACTCCCGACAACTTCGACGAAATGGCCTACGTCGCCGACAAGATCAACATCCCCATCGCCACCGGTGAACGGTACACCTCGCTCTGGGAGTTTCAGATGGCCCTCTCGAGGTGCGCAGTCCAGTACGTCCGTCCCGACGTATGTCTAGTAGGAGGCATCTCAGGAGCTAGAAAGATCGCCGCGTTAGCCGAAGCCCACCATGTTGGCGTAGTACCCCACAACCCCCTCTCACCGGTCAGCACTGCCGCCTGCCTTCAGATCGCTGCCACCGCGCCGAACTTCGCGCTCCAAGAGTACCCCATTGGCGAAGACATCCCACCCAAATCCGACATGGTCGCAAACACTCCGCAGCACGACGGTAACGGTTACCTCATCATCTCGGACCAACCCGGCATCGGCATCGAACTCAAACCCGACGCCGTCGCGCAATGCCCACCATCCCCGCGGGAAGTCGAAACGCGCTTGCATTTCGACGGGTCGGTGATCGATCAATGAGATCCCGCAACGTCGTCAAAATGGACAAAACTTACAAATACGTAACTTGCGGCCAAGTTTGATATATTTGCATCACACGGGAACGAACCCCAAGGTTGAGCTGAAAGGTTGAACCCCCGGTTTGGACCCGGCGTAAACGAAAACTTGCACGAAAGGAAATCGACATAGCAAGGAACTATCGCATCAACCATCGGATCCGCGCACCGGAAGTTCTCTTGGTGCAGCGCACGAGCAATGGTGCAACCTCATCCACCGCGATGCAGCGTAACGAGGCACTAAACCTCGCACAAGAAGCCGGACTAGACCTCGTCGAGGTCGGTCCCGACCAGAATCCGCCGGTCGTCCGCATGATGGACTACGGCAAATTTAAGTTCGATCAATCCAAACGAGCCAAGGAGGCTCGAAAAGCATCTAAGGCGACCAGCGAACTTAAAAAGGTCCGCCTGACGCCGAAAATTGCTGAGAACGACATCCAACAGAAGACCAAACGAGTCCTCGGATTCCTACAAGACGGTGCCAAAGTCCAGGTCTTCGTCCGCTTCCGCGGGCGCGAACAGGCGCACCCAGAGATCGCAATGGATGTGTTGCGGCGCGTCGCCAAAGGCGTTGCCGAATACGCTCGATTGGAACAGAAACCGGTCATGGAAGGCCGCATGCTGAGCATGATGCTCGCACCGAGAGCCGGCATCAGCCGACCCGCGAGCAAAGCGGTCGCTCCGGAACGACGGCACCGCGATCGGCGGCGTAACGGCCAGTCGACCGACACCGTCGAAACCGATACGCGAGAACCAGTCGCTCAATCCGCCTGATTTCGGATCTTAGCGTTCCGAAATCTTCTCCCTGAGATCGACGTTGCGCGCCCACGTGTAACCCACGCGGGCGCGTATTGCATAATTGAACCATGCCCAAGCTGAAAACCCACAAAGGCGCAAAGAAGCGCTTCCATATCACCGGCACTGGCAAGCTGATGCGGACCAAAGGCCCGAAGAGCCATTTCCGAATGCGCAAGGCAAAGCGCATGAAGCGATTGCTCGGCGGAAAAGTCGGCATCAATTCACCAGTCATGGCCAAGTCGATCAAACAATCCCTTGTAGGCTCATCCCGATAGCGAACGCAGGGATCGAGTTCAGAGGTCCATCGTGCCCCGAGTCAAAGCAGGAACCACACGCCGAGCACGCCATAAGGCCGTACTCGCTACCACCAAAGGCCACCGAGCCGCACGTAGTAGCCGCTACCGCGTCGCCAAAGAGTCGATGCTTCACGCGCTTGACTACGCCACGCGTCACCGCAAGCTCAAGAAGCGACAGAATCGCTCACTAGCTATTACGCGCATCAATGCCGCCGCGCGCGAACACGGAATCAGCTACTCATCGCTGATCAACGGACTCAAGAAGGCTGAGATCGCACTCGACCGAAAATCGCTAGCCGATCTTGCCATTCGCCAACCCGACGCATTCGCCAAAGTAGTCGCATCCGCGAAAGCGGAACTCTAACGCCCGCGGTCGCTGCCCTAGACGATATTCAGCGCGCCAAATGGCGGTCCAAAAACGCCGTCACCCTAGTCACGTATCCTGACGGATCGGTTCGAAACGCCTGCGCGTGACCCGCGTCCGGCGCGATCCACAACCTATCGCAGTCTCCGCCGTCGATTGCTGATTGGCTCACCCCCAGCGCCTTCGCCAACCGTTCCGCGTGAACGACCGGCACGTAGTCGTCAAGCGCGCCGTGGATCACGAACATCGGCGTGTCGAATTCCGAGACATGTTGCTCCGGTGATACCTCACCCAGGCGGTAACCCACGAGCATCTGCAGCATCAGATCCATCCCTGGTCGCGTCAACTCGGCAACCCAGGACTTCATCCCGGAGCGATGTTTTACGATCGCCCAGAAATCACTATATGCGCTGTCGGCAATGACCGCACCGGCGACGCCCGGGTTGGCGCACGCCAACGATGCCGCCACGCCACCAAGAGAAAATCCCAACACCCCGATCCGACTCCTGTCCGCCCCCATCAATACCAAGTAATCCAGCGCACCAAGGACATCGAGTCGTTCTGTCCATCCACCCGTGAAATCCCCGTCCGCCGACTGGCCGCAACCTCGCATATCGAACATTAGAACGCCATAACCCTGCTCCCACATCGCCTTCGCCAGACCCATCGCCCCGACCTGCGGATCGGTTCGGTTCGAACCATCACCGTGGACCATCACCAACCACCGAGAATCCCGATCGACCGGCGTCGTCTCGGAACCCGGCGGCAACACCAACCACCCCATCAGCTCGTGCTCCGGGTCCGCAAAGTCTCGCCGGCTATTGAACGAGACCTCTAGATACGGCAATCCAACCGAAGACGGATCGTCATGCAGCGGTACCCGTCGCGGACGGCGCGACATGCGCAACGCGAACGCCGCCGACGCGCCAAGATACGCGGACGCCATCGCTCCGGTCACGATCGCAGCTCGATTCAACCACGTCAACGTCGCTCTCCTGACACTTCTTAAACCCTCAACCTATACCGTCGCCGCATCGAACATCAACGCCACAAACAGCAGGAAGAGGTAGAGAAGCGAAAATTTGTAAAGATTCAGCGTATCTTTGCGGGCTCCAGTTCGCCACAGTTTGAACGCCAGAGCGAAGAAAACCAGACCCAAAATCACTGCCGACACTAGATATACAACCCCCAACTTCGACGTCGCAAAGTAGTACATCACGGTGAGCGGCAACATCAAGATCGTGTACAAAAGGATTTGAACCCGCGTCGCGGCTTCGCCAGAAACGACCGGCATCATCGGCACACCCGCGCGCGCGTAGTCGTCTTTGATCAGCAACGACAGAGCCCAAAAATGCGGCGGCGTCCAGAAAAACACGACCGCGAAGAGGTACCAAGCCTCGAGTTCGAGCACCCCGAGAATCGCCGCGTAACCCACCAGCGGAGGCACTGCGCCCGCGGCCCCTCCGACAACGATGTTCTGTGTCGTCGTCCGTTTCAATAGCGCGGTGTAAAGCACCACGTAGAGCGCCGACCCGGCGATCGCCAGCGATGCCGCCAAGACGTTGGTGAAAAAATAGAAAACCGCGAACGACGCGATGTTCAGGACCACTCCGAAAATCAGCGCGTTCATCGGCTTGATCCGACCGCCAGCCACGGGACGATGGTCGGTTCGATGCATCTCTTGGTCGATATCCTCCTCGTACCACATGTTCAACGCACTCGCGCCTCCCGACGCAAGTGCGCCGCCGACGAGCACCACCACGATGTACTGCCACGGAGGGACGCCCCGTGCAGCGATGAAAGATCCACCCAATGCCGTGAACAACAGCAACGACATCACCCGCGGTTTGGTCAAGATCAAGTAGTCCAAAATTGTTCGCGACATCGTCTTTGCCCACGGTTGATTGTTAGCTGCCGTTTCCATCAAGCTGCGGCCTCGGAATTCGATGTACCCCGAAGTTCGCCACCGAGATTCTCGGCGGTGAGCCCCCTACGTGCGACCGGCAACAGAATCAGCAACGTTAGCAAGCACATGCAGACCCACTGCAGGGAAGCGAACGCCAAGTGCGAGACCCGCGCCCAGACCGCGAAACCGGTCCAAGGATTGGCGGCGCCCAGTAGCACTTGGGCGACGATGATCAGCGATACGGCGATGCCCAGGAAGCGCAACATTCGCGCCGATGATTCCGCACCGTCGGATTTGGAAACGTCCTTGACCTTCATCGCCATGTGCGCCGCGCCCAGCGCCGGGAAGACCGAGATCAGCGCCAACACCCGATGCGATACGTGGATCCAAACCAGTTCGTATTGCGGGATTATCGATCCACCGCACAGCGGCCAAGACGGGCAGACCGCACCGGCACCCCGCCACACCGCGTACGAACCAGACAGCAATGCGATCAACGTCATCGCCGATCCGGCAAGCGCCATCAACACCAGACCTCGGCGCATCTTCGTCTCGTCGCTGCTCGAACGCACGTATATTGCCGCGACCAACGCGTGCGCCATCAAAAGCAACACGGACTCAGCCAACATCAGGTGAACCGTCCGCAATCCGGGATCGAGTTCGCTCAATACAACCGCGCCGCCGATACCTCCTGTGATCGCCACTGCCACCAAACCCGCGGTAGTTGATGCAACCACCGGCTTCTCGGAACGGTGTTTCACCCACACGCGCAACACCGCGGCGATTATCGTAACGCCAACCAAAGCGCCGATCGTTCGGTGGCTGTACTCCATCATGGCGTGGTACTCAAATGGAGGGATCCAGTTGCCGAAACAAGTCGGCCAATCCGGACACCCGTCGCCGGATCCGGTAACTCGAACCGCGCTGCCCATGGTGATCTGGATCAAGGCGCCGACGACGCTCGCAAACAGCAAACCCAACAACACCCGGTCGCGCCAGATCTCGGCACCCCGCGGGGTGAATTCAGTTCCTGCCTTCATGCACGTTCCCGCAACGGCCAACAAACGGACGCGCGTCGGCAACGCATTATCTCACGACGATTTCGGAACACCGGCGGCTTGCGACTCTAAGCTTGTGGCAGATGCTTCACAGCAACCAAAACCGCGGAAACCACGATGCGATGATCGTAGACCCGGAACGGCCAGCAGGTTACCAACGAAATCTGTGAACTATCGGACTGAGCAAGATAGAGGTCGTCGCGATGGAGCTGACGCGTCGCGGTCACTCGATACATAAACTCCGCATCAGACGTTTCTAGGAAGATGTCTACATAGTCGTCTTTGACCATGGCGGAGATTTCCGGCAGACGCCTGAAGATGGCACCTTCGTTGCTCAAAAAGTCGTCAAGATGCCCGAAGTACCAACCGTTCGCCGATTCGCCGGGTTGGGCCGTCGTCGGTATGTGACCGACGACCTTGTCCGGAGTCGACCACGCCCGCGAATCTCCCAAATCCCGGAGTTCCAACTCCGCCACCGAAGCATCCAAATCGATCGCCGGTATGCGCATTCGTCGCGCCTGTTCACCGGCCGTCGCCGCGAACGATAGATCTGATGCGTCGATCGGGACAAAGCCCTCCGGGATCGTCGGTCCGCCGAACGGCAGATTTCCGGCCCAATGCGGCTCCGACCAATATCGGGGATTCATATCGCCGCCGGGATAGATCGACGCGAACGTGTCAAGCATGCCGGAAACGGACATCGAAGAAGGTGGTACCACAGTATCTGAACCGACTGCGACCGCCGCGACGTCACCCTCGGCAAACGCTGCCGGTACGAGGTCGGTCGCCACCGTTCCGGTTTCTGCCCCAATATCCGCGAGTTCCGCATTCGCACCTTGGGGTGCAAAGCCTTCGTTGTCCGACACAAACGCTGCGCCGAGGAGACGAGATGAAATCGAAACCGTCTCTGCGCCGTCTAATTCGGCGACCGGTCGCCGATCTTTATTCCCAACCGTCTCACCCCACGTCATGCCCAACCCATCAACTTCGTCAGTTCGCTGATCGTGGTTTGATTGCGTCCGCAATTCGAAAATGGAGGTGTTTGCAGCCCCGCGGTCGGAATCGTACTCCGGAACGCCCCGCGCTACTGGATTCTCTCGCGCAACAGGTTCCGGCATACCCAGGCCGAGTAGAGTACGCATGTCCTCCGGCGCTGCCGCGTCGACGTTGAACGTAGCGGCATCCGAACCGGAACGCGCGTATTCCAAAAGGTAGTAACCCGAAATCGCAATCATTGCGATCCCGATCACTGCCATTGCAAAGCCCAACGGCTTCGCAAATTTCGAGATCCGTTTCATTTCGCTTTCACGACGAACTGATTGAGACGCCCGTCGGAGTGCGAAACGTCACATCAGCGTCCTCTGGGCCCCTCGAATATCGGTTCGTTGAGGTGTATATCGCCATTGCGAATTTTAATGTTGTAGTCGCAATTGGGGCTGGTGCAGACCCAAGCTTTATAGTGAACTGATGCACCTTGACCGCCGAAATCTGACAACGGCACCAGTACACCTTGCTCGCACGCCAGACACTCTGGCCATGAACTCATCGCTTCCAACGTTCTAACCTCCGCCGACGCTGCTTCTCGTCATCACCCGGCTCGAAGGCTATCTTCACCCCGTCGCTCAGGCCCGCGGTCGCCTGTCGGAACAGGCTCCAATGCGCGGATTCCATTTCCTCCAATCCTATCACCCTTTCAGATGGCCTCGCAATAACCAACCCATTAAGTTCTGCGCGGTTCGCGATGAGTACCCGCACTTCGAGATGCCATCCACCAGTCGCGATTCGTCGACGTCGTACTTTCCCTGACCTCTCCGAGTCCCATACGCTTAGAATCGTGGGACATGGGCTTGAAATTCGCTATCCGAAGAAGGACATTGACCCGCAATTCGACCTCGGGATTGAAGACGATCCGACATGATTCTCGGCATTGAAACATCTTGCGACGAAACCGCCGCGGGCATCGTCGACTCGGCCGGAAGGCTGTTCGCCAACGTCGTCGCCAGCCAGGCCGACATCCATGCTCGCTACGGCGGCATCGTCCCTGAAGTGGCCTCTCGACAACATATCCGCGACATCTCGCCCGTCGTTCGAGCGGCTTTGGAAGACGCCCGACTCAACTGGAGTGATCTGGACGCTATCGCGGTCACCAATGGACCGGGTCTCGCCGGTTCGTTGATGGTCGGCGTCAACTACGCCAAGGGCGCGGCTGCCGTCACCGGTAAACCGCTCATCGGCGTCAATCATCTAGTTGGTCACGTCATGGCGGCCTTCATTCGACAACCGAGCAACTCGAACGGATCGACCCACAAAGCCGACACCGACACGCATCTCCCGCTCGCGGAAGCATTGCATCGCATCGGCGATGACCCGGCGATGTGCTTAATCGTGTCCGGCGGCCATACCGAACTCGTGCTCGCCGAGCGATCTGGATCATCGATACAGTTCCGGCTCGTCGGCGAGACGCGGGATGATGCCGCGGGTGAAGCGTTCGACAAGGCGGCGCGCGCCATCGGTTTACCTTATCCGGGCGGCCCGGAGATTCAACGGGCGGCCGAGAATGCCGACGACGAAGTCGGATCGTTGCCTCGTGCCTGGATCCGGGGTACCCACGAATTCTCGTTCAGCGGATTGAAGACCGCGGTGCTCAACCGCGCCCGCGCGGAAGGCATCTACCCGCGCCCCGAATCCAATCGGACCGCGGACGAAAAAACAGTGGCGAACATCGCCAAGGCATTCCAAGATTCAGTGGTTGACGTCCTCGTCACCAAGACCATCTCGGCGGCGATCGAATTCGATTGCTCGGCTATCGTCCTCGTCGGCGGTGTTGCGGCCAACCGGCCGCTGCGAGAAACGATGCAATCGAAATCACCGCTACCCGTTGTCACCCCGCCCATTCCTCTCTGCACGGACAACGGCGCAATGATTGCTCGAGCTGGATTGGAACGTTACCAGAACGGCGCTCGCGACGCGTACGATCTAGACGTGATACCGTCGCTTCGCATCGGATGACCGAGCAGCCGACCACCGTAGCGCGTCAATTCGACTCTCGTCTAGCACGACCACATCGAGCTTTGACGATCAATTGCGGGTCATTACCTCCAACTTCGAGATCACTCGCGCCGCGAATCGGTCAGCTTCCTCGGTGTGCGATTGTCCGAAGTCGATAACCAATTCAGAACCCGAACGCGCGCTCAATGAGACCACCAAATCCGGGGGCCTCAAAAAGTAGTCTGCTAAAAGCACCAAGCTCATCAAAACCACTGCGGCGGCGATGAACAGTCGTAGATTTCCCACGCCGTCGAGAGCCTGCCACATGCCGACCGACGCGCCAAAGCCGATCAGTCCCCAGATCAAAGAACGACGTTTCGGACTGGCCCTCTCGATCCGTACGGCATCGATATCTGCCAACCGAATCGAAGCGTGCAGAATCTTCGCGTCCGGGGAGCCGCGCAGCAACACACGCCGCTGAGTCAAAACCACTTCCGATCCGCCCCGGCCGTGCGTCAACACCGAATAAAGCGAAGATTCGCCAGGCAGCAATTCGGATACGCTCGATAGCTCAACTTCAGCATCGTCCACGTTCGCCGACGAAGGGGCAGCTGTTACTGCGACCGGTGGCGATGTGGGTCGATCAACGATTCCCGCCGTTCGTGTCGGAGCGAACGTACTTAACGAAGACTCGATTTCGGCTCCCGTCCCAGCCTCTTCTAAATCAACGCCTGAGTCCTCGACACCCGAAGGATCCGAGGTGTCCGACTTGACCAACAGATTAGCGGGAAGATCCGAACAGGTGCAAAACCTCGACGACGGCGCCGCGATCGCAGAACCGGCGCCAACAGATGACGATGCCAAATCCTCTCCGATCAATTCCTTCAATTCTCCGTCGGCCAAGTGTGTCGGTAGATCCGAACACGTGCAGAATCTCGAGATTCGCGGAACTTCGTTCACGATGACAAGACCCGGCTGCCCAAACGGATCTGGCGCGATATCCGTGGCCGCAGAAGCATCATTTTGTAAATGTGCATGACACCGAACTGCCGACGCGCGCCGCGGATGTTGCTCAACGGCACGCCGCGCCGCGCCAAGACTTGCACCGCCTCTTTCATTACCGAGTTCGAAGGTAGCGCCGGATGCGTGCGATAGAGACGCATCGCTTCTAAGTACATCGCACGGTCGCGTCCAACCTCGGCCCAAGCGGCGACGGTGGGCAAAATCGCGTTGATCACTATCTCACCGGCGCGCCCCGAACCGATCGTGCCACTCCCGAAACAATAGACTTCGCGGAGTTGTGCTCCAGAAGAAGCTCCGCGCAGCATCGCAACAGCGTGCCGGATGGGACTTCCGAATCGCCACCACTCCGCAACGATATGAGCCGCGGCAATCAACCTTGCTTCCGGCCGATTTGCCGGTCGGCTCGCGGCTGCGGTCCATTCAGGAAGCTCACCGACCAGTCGCGGCGCCGACACCCACTCCGGCTTTTCACCGAACCCGGCGCCCCACCGCAACAGCGCGATCGCTCTCGTAACATCGTCGCCTGAGGTCGCATCGCAATCACCGACGAACGACGCAAGGAAGGCCCAGGGCAAACGTTTAGCCAAGTGCCGGAACGCGACGCGATTCCTCGGATACCCCAACGCTTCGAATATCGCCAACTGCAGCGCCAAGTCCGGCCCGAACTTCTCGATATCGATACATTGGCTCCGGACCTTGAGCGCGAACCTCGCATCCCCCATCGCGTCGAGCCATTCTGCAACGGATTCAGACTCCGAAACTCGGTTTCGGCACGGCGAAACGTCCAAGGCCGACGTGCCGGCTTCGTTCATCAACGGACCGATCCCGGCCTCTGGCACCGTCATCCCGAGAGAATTCACGGTGTTTGAAGGTAAGCCGCCAGGCAGGTCAGGATGCACCGACGAATACCCGTCCGTTCCCTCGTCGATGCCATTGGCCACCACATGAAACACCACGCGCCCGTACCGGGCATCACCATGATGACCATGAGCGTACCAGTCTGATACGTCACGATGAATCTCGACATCGCCCTGCAGTTCAGACCCATCGTCCGCCTCTAACACCGCGTCCCTAAAATCGGGACCATACGACCCTCCCGGCATCCCCGAGTAGAGCACTCGATAGCGATCCCCGCAAGCAGTTGCGACCGAGGCACGATGGGAATCGGCTCGTCGCCAAACCTCGTGCAACGCTTTTTCCGGCAAGCAGATACCCATAACACGCAAAGTTTATCGCAACCACCATTGACAGAAATACAACCACTGTGCGTCGGTGCGCTTGGTATCCTTTGCAGATGCATTCGACACGAAGAACATGACCATCATTCGTCGGAGTAGATGATGCCCGCAGTTACCGGAATAAAGTTCCACCAGTTTTCGGCAAAACACCATAACGCCGATCGCAACTGGCTGGTTGTCCAATTGAACACCGATCAGCCGGGATTGTACGGCTTGGGAGACGCCAGTCCGATGGAGGCCGACGACTCCGTTAAGCTCCTCGCCACCCACCTGGTCGAGAAGTGGGTCGTCGACCGCGACCCGCTCGACACCGAAGCGATCTGGACCGATATGTACCACAACGCCCCCGGCAAACGCGGGCGGCTCGCGATGACCGCCATCAGCGGGATCGACATCGCGCTGTGGGACCTCAAAGGCAAAATCCTCGACCGCCCGGTTTACCAACTGCTTGGAGGATCCCAGAGAAAGAAAATCCGCGTCTATGCCAACGGCTGGTACGCCAATCCTGGCACTCCCGAACAGAACGCTGAAGAGGCGAAAGTCGTCGTCGACATGGGTTACACCGCCATGAAGTTCGACCCCTTCGCGCAAACTAACTACTACAAAATCTCCGAACGCGAAGCCGCGACCGCCGAAGCCCGAGTCGCCGCCGTCCGCGCGGCCGTCGGGGAAGAAATTGACATTCTTGTCGAAGCCCACGCCAAATTCGACGTGATGAACGCCATCAAACTCGGCAACCGGCTCGAAAAGTACCGTCCGCTCTTCTACGAAGAACCCGTCTCCGAAGAGCGCGTCTGCGAACTCCTCGAAGTCCGTCGCAAAGTCGGCATTCCAATCGCCACTGGCGAACGCCTTTACACCAAGTTTCCATTCGCCGACATCATCGACGCCCATGCAGTCGACGTTCTGCAGCCCGATATCGCCAATGCCGGAGGCATAACCGAGCTCAAAAAGATCGCCATCATGGCCGAGGCAAAACACATCACGATGGCTCCACACAACGTCTGCTCCCCCATTGGCGCCATCGCCGAGATGCACCTTGACGCGTCGATCGTGAACTTCGAGATCCAGGAGTATCACGCCGAGTTTTACTCGCCCTGGTACTTCACCGTCTGTCCCGGTCTACCCCGTCAAAAAGACGGATACGTCACCCTGAGCGACGCACCCGGTCTCGGCATCGATCTCGATCTCAATGAAATCGCCGCCCATCCGCCATTCAAACGTCCCACCGCCCGCGGTGGCACGAATCGACGGATCTGAACGCAGCCGTCGCAACCCACACCGACCGAACCGTTGCTAGAATTCACCCAGTCGGAAACTGAAAAGGAAGAAGCCGTACATGATTGAAAACACTATCCTCAAAGCCAACCGTGAAGGACGCTATGCGTTGGTGTTCGCCCTCCCGTTTCCGTCGTCACAGCTGATCGAACTCGCCGCCCACGTCGGCTTCGACGCGATCAGCATCGACGGCGAACACGGAGCCTATTCCGTCGAGAGCGTCGACGACATCTGTCGCTTGTCCAACGCCCTTGGCATGTCCGTGACTGCGCGCGTTCCGGACAACGCCGCCTACCAGGTCAATCTCTATCTCGATCGCGGCGTCCAAGGTGTCACCGGACCCCACGTCGAGACCGGAGCGGAGGCTCAGGCTCTCGCCGACGCCTGCCTGTTCCCCGAAGCTGGCTGGCGCTCATGGGGCGGTGGACGCGGCACCGAATTCAACGACCCGGAGAAAATCGAGGCGTACGGCGGTCAACGGGCCTTCATGAAATGGGCAAACGAAAACATGATCGTCATGGCCCAGATCGAATCGAAGAAGGCGCACGACAATCTCGACGACATCCTCGCCGTGCCCGGCCTGACCGGCGTCGCCGGCGGACCTAACGACTTCGCCGCCAGCATGGGCATCGCCGGCCAACCGATGCACCCGGACCGAGTCGCAGCCACCGCGGACGTAGAGCGACGAGCTGTCGCCGCCGGAAAATCGATCGGTGCCACTACATTCTCGATCGGCGTCCGCGAGTTAATGCTCGGGCATGCCCGCGAATTCTGCCAAGAGAATGGCAAAAAACCCTTCAATCCTTGAACCTCCGCATACTTCGTCGAGTCCCATGTCATCCGGAGCTAGAACCGCGTCGGCCTTTGTCGACGTATCAGAAGGCACAGGAAGTCGGGACTTCCGATTTGCCGTGAATTAGAATCCAAACTGTGAGAATCCGAAACTCATTGGTCTACGTGCTGATCGCCGTGGCGGCGATCGCTTTGATTCTGCTGTTGTTCCGCACCGGCGACGGATCCGAGACCATCCCCTTCAATCGCGTCGTTGAGATGGCTCGCGACAATACCGGACCGGCACTGAGCATCGAAGTCAACGGTGACACTGTCAAGATCGACAACGGCTCGCAGGTCTTCTCGTCTCGCAAAGAATCTTCTACCAGCGTCTTCGAAGCCCTTTCTGACGCCGGCGCTGATCTCAACAACTACCGTCTCGATGTCCGCGGCCAGAGCGGGCTCGCGACCTTGTTGCAGGCCCTCATCGGGTTCCTCCCGTTAATTCTCTTCGCCGGACTTCTCATCTTCATGTTGCGGCAGGCTCAAGCCGGCAACAGCCAGACGATGAATTTCGGCCGGACCCGAGCCCGCATGTTCGTCGGCGCCAAGGCCACCGTAACCTTCTTCGACGTCGCCGGCGTCCCCGAGGCCAAAGAAGAGCTCGAGGAGATCGTCGAATTCCTCAAATTCCCCGAACGGTTCCAAGCCCTCGGTGCGCGTATACCGCGCGGTGTTCTCTTGGTCGGTCCGCCCGGCACCGGTAAGACGCTGCTAGCCCGCGCAGTCGCCGGCGAGGCTGGCGTGCCATTCTTCTCGATTTCAGGTTCTGAGTTCGTGGAGATGTTCGTCGGTGTCGGCGCCTCCCGTGTGCGCGATCTATTCCAACAGGCAAAGCGCCACGCTCCGTGCATCATCTTCGTTGATGAAATCGACGCCGTCGGTAGACACCGCGGCGCCGGCCTCGGCGGTGGCCACGACGAACGCGAACAGACGCTCAACCAGATCCTCGTCGAGATGGACGGCTTCGACACCCACTCGTCGGTCATCGTCATCGCGGCCACCAACCGGCCAGACATTCTCGACCCGGCATTGCTCCGACCCGGCCGTTTCGACCGTCGCGTGACCCTCGATACGCCCGACATCCGCGGGCGCACCGCCATTCTCGATGTCCATGCCAAGGGCAAACCTTTTGATAAAGGCGTCGAAATGCAGACCGTCGCCAAGCAGACACCCGGTTTCTCCGGTGCAGATCTGGCCAACCTGATCAACGAATCCGCGCTTCTTGCCGCCCGCAAAAACAAGAAATCGATCGGGCTCGATGAACTCTTGGAATCGATCGACCGCGTCTCCATCGGTCCGGCGCGCAAGAGCAAGGTCATCACCGAAGACGAACGGCGGTTGACCGCATTCCACGAGGCCGGACACGCCGTAGTGCCATATTTCATGCCTGAAGGCGACCGCGTCGGCAAGATCTCGATCATTGCCCGCGGCCACGCCGGAGGTTTCACACGTTGGGAACAGGAAGACAAGTCCTACCTCACGAAACCGTACCTCCTGGCACGCATCGCCGGTGCTATGGGCGGACGCGCCGCCGAGGAACTGAAACTCGGCAAGATCACCACCGGAGCCTCCAACGACTTTGAACAGGCGACCCGCATCGCGCGCGAGATGATCATGCGCTACGGCATGAGCGACGAACTCACCTACCGATCCTTCGGCAAGCGCCAAGAGGCAATCTTCCTCGGCCGGGAAATCTCCGAGGAGCGCGATTACAGCTTGAAGACCGAAGCGATTATCGACCGCGAGATCGATCGGTTGCTACGAGAAGGCGTCGAAACCGCAACGGAAATCCTTACCAAACACGAGGACAAACTGGAGGCAGTTTCCCAATTCCTCCTCGAAAATGAAACCATCGATGCGGACCAGTTCGAAGCCATCATGGAAGGCCGCGATCCGAGTGAGTCTCGCAGCGAAACTTCGAGTGCTGACGACGGTCCGGCCGCCGAAAACCAAGTCGCACAAGATGTCGAAACCGTCGGTCAAACCGAAGGCTCCTCTGCAGTAGATCCATCGTCTGCCGCGTGATCGATCTCTCCACCTAGCGCGCTCGGACCAAGCGCCTTTTGCACACACGTTCCGATTGCCGATATAATTTGGTTTGTGCGTCGGCGCAGGACACGAAAGCCGACGGTAATACGCTGGTCGGGATCGCCGACCGCGAGATCATTTTTTGACGATCGAAGCCACACAGCGGCGCGACGGAGCGATTCTGGTCCTTCTTCCTAAGGGCCGGATCGAGGCACCTGACACCGAAGAGTTCGAACGGTCCGTTCGGGAACGCATTCTGAACGGCGATTTGAACATCATCATCGACTTTGCACAGGTCGAAGCGATCGATTCCGCCGGCATCCGTTCGTTGCTCAGCATCGCGGCACGCGTCGTCGTCAAACACGGGAAACTGGTACTCTGCGGGCTCGGAAACAACCTGGGAACCCTGTTCAGAGTCACCGCCATCGACCAAGTCGTCCAAATCGTCGAATCCTACGAAGAGGCGGTCGAGTCTTTCCGTTAGACTCGGTGCGATATCGCATTTAACGGAGGGTGACAATCACAATGGGCATCGAATACCAGGGCGATCTATGGACCATTCAGCGATGGATATCCGGGTTCTATAACAACGCTTATCTGGTGACCTGTCGAAGCACCAACAAAAGCGTGATCATCGACACTCCAGACAAACCTCTCGAACTCATCGAGGCAGCCGGTAACACCGACGTCCAAGCGATCCTGATTACTCACAATCATTGGGACCATCTCGAGGGGTTCGACGTCGTGACTGACCGTTTCGACGCCCCGGTCGGCATCGGAGCCGACGACGCCGATGCAGTAGCCGAAAAAAGCGGCTACCGCAATCCGATCGATGTTTCGCAAGACAACGTCCTCCAGATCGGCGAAATCACCATTCGGTGCATCGAAACCCCCGGCCACACCCCAGGATCCACTTCCTACCTGTTGCCCGGCGACACGCCCGCCGCATCACCCCACGTCTTCACCGGCGACACGCTCTTTCCCGGCGGCCCAGGAAAGACCGTAAGTTCGGTCGCGCTGGATCAGATCATCGAGAGCATCACTACCCACCTCCACTCGTTGCCGGCGAACACCGTTGTGATGCCCGGACATGGCGATTTCACTACGATCGAACAGTCGACGGAAGAATATGCCGTATTCGCCGCCAAACCCCGTGATCCAAAACTATACGGCGATGTTGCGTGGCAATGAGTCGGTGCGGCCAGCGGTAACCACCCCGTTCGTCGTTCTCGCGGATCCCCGAAAACGCGAGTTGGCGATCCTGCTCGCAGGTGGTATCGTCACTTGGCTGTGCATTGAAGTCTGGCTCGGTCTCCTTGTTGGTGATTTCCACCACGAAGCCGATCCTCACCTCATCAATCTTGGCAACCTCTCGATCGGCATCTGCTTCGCTTTGATGTCGGTGACCATCGTCTACATCCTCAAACTCAAACACGCCGCATATTTCGCTGGATTCGTAGCAACGAGTACCGCCCTACTATTTTTCGCGCCATCGATCACATATCTTCTCCAAAATGCAGATTGGGTTGTCGGAACCAAGAACACCATCTCGATCTTAGTGAGATCGTTCGCACTGATCGCCGTGGCGTTCATATTCGCCAACAAAATACCTACACAGTTCGCCGATCAATTCCGATTGCGAATGCCGGAGCGAACGGTAGCATCGTTCGCGCTACCTTTGATCGCATGGTTGGCGTTCAACTCGGCGTTATCGCAGATTTTCGTCGCCTCCGGTGTCGATGTGCATTCCCAAGATCGCGTCTTCGAAAGGTTCGCAGCACTCGGCAGTAACCCGATCCTCGCATTGGCGGTCCTATCAATCGTCGTCCCGCTCGGCGAAGAGATACTCTTCCGCGGATTCATGGTTCCGATTATTCGAAAAATCTCCAACGTCACCGTCGCCGTCATCTTCTCCGCCTCCCTTTTCGGCCTGATACACATCGATCCAAGCTTCAATACCCTCCACTCAAACGTCTACATCTTCGGCATGGGCATCTTGCTCGCAACTACTTGCGTGACGACGAGGTCGATATGGCCAGCCGTGCTCTTACACTCGGTCAACAACACGTACGCTATCTACGAGATCGCGTTAGCTTGAAAGATTCCGAAAAAGTAACATTTAGTTCTTACGAGCAATCAACGTGTCTAATCCCATCCAACAAGCATTCGTTCGAGCCGCAGACGACGGGCGCACCGCCATCGTGCCGTTCGTAACCATCGGACATCCGCAACGTGACAGCACTCCGGCAGTGGTTGAAGCGTTGACCGAGGCCGGTGCCGACGTCATCGAACTGGGAGTCCCCTTCAGCGATCCGCTCGCCGAAGGCCCGGTAATCCAGAAATCGAGCTTCCAGGCGCTGGAGAACGGCATCACGCCCGAAACCTGTTTTCGGAACGCGGCCCAGATTCGGCAACGCGGCGTCGAAACTCCTATAGTCTTCATGGGTTACTACAACCCGATCTACCAGATCGGTATAGACGAGTTCTGCGCTCGGACGCGCGACGCGGGAGTCAACGGCATCATCGCCGTCGATCTGCCTGCGAAAGAGGCCGGACCGCTCCTCGACGCCTGCGCCAAGGCCGACATCTCTCTCGTCCCCTTGCTCGCTCTCACCTCCACGGAAGAGACGATCGCTCAAGCATGCAAACAAGCATCAGGTTTCGTCTACTGCATCTCTCGTCTCGGTGTTACCGGTGCCCGCGCCGCCGTTACGCGAGACGTTGAAACCTTGGTCGCAAGCGTCCGCTCCCACACCCAACTACCCGTCGTTGTTGGTTTCGGCATCTCCAACGCCGACCACGTCAAGTCAGTGGGGCGGTACGCAGACGGCGTCGCTATCGGCAGCGCCCTCATCAACGCGATGCAGGGCAATGCAACCGACGAAGCACCGGCGACGGCAGCAACATTCATCCGCTCGCTCCAAGCATGAAATGTGTTCGCCCGAAGATCGATGGACGATAAACTCGCCGCGATGCAACCCGCAACCAGACCTACGGTTTAACCGATCATGACTGCAGTACGCGGCGTCCGAGGCGCCACCACCGTCCGCGAAAATTCTCGACCGGAGATAATGGACGCAACCGAAGAGCTCCTCAACGAGATGATCGCCGCCAACGATATCGCGTCCAAAGATATCGCCGCCGTCTATTTCACGCTGACATCCGATCTCAACGCCGAGTTCCCCGCCGTCGCCGCACGGGAGCGCCTCAACTGGAACCTGGTACCGCTTATCAACTCGATCGAGATCGACCGGCCTGGCTCGATGCGTAAGTGCGTGCGCGTGATGCTCTTCCTCAATACGGATAAATCGCAAGACGAGATTCGCCACATATACTTGAGAGAAGCAGTTGTGCTCCGAGCGGACATCACCGATGCCCAATAGCCGCCAAGACAGTTCAGTCTCCGCATTGCAACGATGCGGCGAAGCGGCGCGCGTCACTGATCTAAAGGCATTCGCCCGCACACGTGCGGTCTGCACCTATACCGGCCAAGCTGCTCGCTGGCTCTATATCCGCCGGCGCCGCGCCTAGAAACAACATGGCACTCTGCCCGCGCGACGTCGAAACTATGCGAATATGCACCCGGCGCGGCGCATCCTGAAACGCAACCCATGTGCTCGTAGATTCCGCGCGTCCCAATCACCTGAACCCTAAACCCTGACCACAAACCTACCCCCTACCGGAGAACCGATGGCCTCACGAATCAAAAACCTAAACGTGGCTTCCATTAGCCCACTTGACCCACCATCCGAATACCTCGCCGAGATTCCGATCTCGAAAGATGTCGAAGACCTCGTCATTCGCTCGCGCCGAGAAGCTGCCGACATCATCGCCGGCAAAGACGATCGATTGCTCGTCATTGCCGGACCTTGTTCGATACATGACGAGGTAGCCGGGCGTGAATACGCCGACCGCCTCGCGGTACTCGCCGACGAAGTGCGCGACAACGTGCTCGTCATCATGCGCGTCTACTTCGAAAAACCTCGCACCACTGTCGGATGGAAAGGCCTCATCAACGACCCGAATCTTGACGGCACGTGCAACATGGCTGAAGGACTCCGCCGAGCGCGACGGTTCCTCATGAGCGTCTGCGAGACCGGTCTGCCTTGTGCAACCGAGTTCCTTGACCCCGTTACACCCCAATACATCGCCGACCTGGTCTCTTGGGGCGCAATCGGAGCCCGAACCGCCGAAAGCCAGACCCATCGCCAGCTTGCGAGCGGCCTCTCCATGCCCATCGGTTTCAAGAACGGAACCGGCGGCAGCATCCAACTCGCCGTCGATGGCATGATCGCCGCCGGCGCGAGCCATGCGTTCCTCGGCATCGACGATGCCGGTGGTGCAGCAGTCGTGCAGACTTCCGGCAATGACGCCTGCCACATCGTCCTCCGCGGCGGCGCGGATGGCCCTAACTACGACGCGGTAAACGTCGCCAAAGCCCAGAAGGCCTTAACTGATAGCGGTAAGTCCCCTAACCTCGTAGTCGATTGTTCGCATGCCAACTGCAACAAGGACCACGCATTGCAACCCGTCGCATACCGTGACGTGATCAGACAACGCGCCGAGGGTAACCGAGGCATTGTCGGGCTGATGCTTGAAAGCCACCTCAACGCGGGCAACCAGTCACTTAACGGCGACCGTTCCACTCTGAAGTACGGCGTCTCGATCACCGACCCCTGCGTTGATTGGCAGACAACCGAAGTGCTCCTGCGCGAGACCGTCGAGGTGCTAGCCGAAACGGCAGTCGCAGCCGCCTGACGTAGCTGACGCATCGCTCGATAGCATGACGACATGGGGTTGCAGGAACAGATAGCACCCATCGATGACGCAGATGGCGGCACCTGTATAACCGTCGGTACCTTCGACGGCGTCCACAATGGGCATCAAGCCCTTCTCCGGCGCGTTGTTGAAGTTGCCGAACAATACGACAACCAAAGCGTGGCGCTCAGCTTTCGCCGACCGCCGCGCTCCGTCATCGACCCGACACGCCAAACAAAGCAACTGTACGGCACCAAAACGCGCGTGTCCTTCATCCAAGAGCAGGGAATCGACACCGTCCGATTGATCGACTTCGACGATGAAATCCGCGTGATGTCCGCCGAAGCCTTCCTGACCACCTTGCAAAACTCCCTCGGTATGACTCACTTGGTCATCGGTGAACGCGCGGTGTTGGGACACGACCTCCTCAACATCGAGCAACTCGACGAAATCGCCCGACGAAACGGTTTCCGGTTACAAACCGTGCCACCGGTCCGGCAATCCGACGACGGAACCGACATCGTCGTCTCCAGTTCGACGATCCGCGCCGCCTTGGCTCAAGGCGATGTGAAACGAACCGCGGCAATGCTTGGTCGGCTGTACGAAAGAGGCGGAAAGGTGACGCACGGCGCTGCAAGGGCACGCGAAATGGGCGTCCCGACCGCAAACATGAAATCGTCTCCTGACCTCGTTATGCCCGCACACGGAATTTACGCGACATGGGCGAAACTGCCCGATGGCCGGATTTTGCCATCCGGCACCTACATCGGCGACAATCCCACGTTCGAGAGAGGCCAATTCTCGTTCGAAGTCCACATCAGCGACTTCGACGAGGTTCTCTATGGTCAGTACGTCAGCGTTGAGTTCATCGACTTCATCCGCCCTGACGAAGCATTCGAAACCGTCGAAGAGCTTGAGCAACAGATCCAATTAGATGTGCAGCGAATCAACCGGATATTCGAATCGCTGCCACCCCGAACGACATGAAACCCGGTAAACAACCATGACCACCGAAACATTCGCAGACATTCACGAAGAGTTGACTTGGCGAGGTGCGATATACGATGCGACGCCCGGTGCCACTGAGATTTTGAAATCCCAGAAAATCACCTGCTATAACGGGTTCGATCCTACTTCTCCGACGCTGCACATCGGACACCTCGTTCCCTTGATGTGCATGGCCCGGATGCAACGACACGGTCACACGCCAATTGCGATTCTTGGTGCCGGTACCGGACTGATCGGTGACCCAAGGGAAAACGACGAACGGCCTCTGCTTACGTACGACGAAATCGATTCAAATGCGGAATCGATCCGCGAGCAACTCCAGCGATTTATTGATTTCGACACCAAGTCGAATGCCGCCAAGCTAATCAATAATGCGGACTGGTTACGCTCAACGTTCCTTCTCGATTTCCTTCGTGACGTTGGCAAACACTTCACAGTAAACAACATGGTCAAAAGAGAGGCCGTACACAGCCGGATGGAACGCGAAGACGGAATCTCTTACACGGAATTCTCGTACCAACTCCTCCAAGCGTTCGATTATTTGGTGTTGTTCGAACGAGAGAGCTGCACCTTCCAATCTGGAGGGAGCGATCAATGGGGTAATATCCTCGGCGGTGTGGACTTAATACGCCGGGTCCACGGGACTGCGCCCGACGGCTCGCTTCGAGCCCACGGGATCGTATTCCCGCTCATAACCGATTCGGCCGGCGCGAAATTCGGCAAATCTCTTGGTGGTGCGCCAGCGCTCGATGCCGACCACTTTTCGCCGTACCAGCTGTATCAGTTCTTCTTCAACAAAGACGACGCAGATGTCATTCGTTACCTAAAGATATACACTTGGCTCGGCCCAGAAGAAATCGAAGCTCTCGAAGAAGCCGTTCGAGAACGCCCAGGTAGACGCGAAGCCCAACAAGCCCTCGCCGAGCAAGTCACGCGAATCGTTCATGGTGATTCAGGCCTCGAACAAGCCCGACGCGTGACCCGCGCCTTCTTCCGCGGCGAGTTCGACAGGCTCTCCGGCAACGAACTCGCCGATGTCTTCTCAGGCTCCAGTTCCACCGAAGTCCTCAAGTCCGAGATCGAAGCGCGATCCCTCTCATTCGAGGAACTCGCCGTCTCAACGACACTTGCCCGGTCCCTCGGCGACGCCCGCCGAACCGTCCAACAAGGTGGGATGTACCTCAACTCAGAACGCGTCGATGACCCCGCGCGAACTGTCACCCCCGAAGACATCCTGCACGGCAACCTAATCGTCCTCCGCCGGGGCCGACGCGAGCATCGCTTAATCCGCGTTCTTTGATCCGTCGCAATCTAAAATCGAATCAACCTCCCATCCACTCAAATTCAACAAACCGCGAAGAGAAATGACGCAAAACTCCGAACCAAATCTCCGCATCCCCGGACCTGTCCCTCTACCCGAAGAGGTGCTGCAGATATCTGCCAAGCAGATGATTAATCACCGCGGTCCGGAATATGCCGACATGCTCGAGCGGATGAGTACGAACCTCCGCACTGTCTTGATGACGAAGAACGATGTCTACTTCATCACATCGTCCGGCACCGGTGCGATGGAGACAGCCGTCTTCAACACCGTCTCCCCCGGGGACAAAGTTCTCGCCATCATCATCGGATTCTTCGGCATTCGGTTCGCTGAGATCGCAGAAGCGGTCAGAGCCGAGGTCACGAAACTCGAATTTCCGCTCGGACAAGCCGCCGACATCGACGTCCTCCGCGAAGCATTGCGTGCCGAACCCGATTACAAAGCCGTCATCCTTACCCACAATGAATCCTCCAGCGCCGTCTCCAATCCGCTGGAGGAGATATGCAAAACCATCCACGACGAATCCGATGCCCTAATCCTCGTCGACGCCGTATCTTCAGCTGGCGGCATGCCGATCGCTGTTGACGCGTGGGGTATCGACGCCCTCGCCACCGCGTCCCAGAAATCATGGGTCGCCCCGCCCGGCATAGCAATGATTGCTTTCAGCCAAAAGGCGTGGCAAGCATACGAGACTTGCACGACGCCGCGCTACTACTACGACATCCAACAGTACGAAGACTTCCTCCAACTTGGCCAGCCGCCCTTTACGCCGTGCGAATCCGCGATGTTCGCACTCGAAGTTGGACTCCAATCAATGGTCGACGAGGGCATCGAAAACGTATTCAGTCGTCACCACGAAATCGCCGAACATACACGCAGCGGTGCCGAAAAATTGGGACTGGAAATCCTGCCCGAACGCCGATTCGCATCCGACACGCTAACCGCTATCCGACTCCCTGAAGGGCTTGACGGCAAACTATTCGTCTCCAAAGTGATGAAAGACCACAATGTCGTCCTAGGCGGTGGTCAAGGAGAACTCACAGGTAAGATATTTCGTATAGGTCATATGGGATGGGTCGAAAAAGATCACGTTGACGAAGCCCTGTCAGCTGCCGAAGCGACACTCTCGGCAATGACTGGGTGATTAGACCCATCGGGGATCGAGCCCGATGAACCCAACGAACACACGGATCCGCAACGCGTACACCAAAAGCATTGCCGGTGCCGCGGTCGCGGCGCTGTCAACGATGCTTTTGGTGTTCGCGTGTGAATCTGCACCGGAACCGGATACGCCGGCACCCGATCCGACATCGCCTCCGCCGACCGCGATGCCTGCACCAACCGCTACCACCGCGCCTGAACCGACCAACACGCCTGCTCCGGAACCGGAAGTAAAGGCGGTCGAACCCGTTCCAACTGAAACTCCGGTACCCGAACCGACTGATACCCCACAACCGGAATCTACTGCGACGACTCAAGTCGCAGCACCGACCGACACCCCGCAACCGGAACCCACGGATACGCCGGTTCCGCCGACGGAAACGCCAGAGCCGCCAACGCACACTCCAGAACCAACGGCAACAAATACACCAATCCCTCCGACTGACACGCCGCAACCCGAAATGCCATCGGAAGCAGCGACGCCCACACCTGCCGTCTACACCACCGAAGAACCAACTTCAACACCCGTTCCCGCAACGGCCACGCCAGTCCCTCCAACCAACACCCCCGTACCTACGAACACACCCGTCCCACCAACTGACACGCCCGAACCAACCGCCACACACACTCCGGTACCACCTACGCCGACTTTCACCCCTGAACCCACGGCGACCTTCACCCCCGTTCCAGAACCCGAGACAGTAGCCGCCGGCCCCCCAGCACCAGACTTCTTCCTTCCCTCCATCACGACGGATGGAAGCTACTCCTTATCCCAGTTCCGTGACGAAAAAACCGTCGTGCTTGTCTTCTACCGTGGCTTCTGGTGACCGTACTGCCGCGCGCAGCTCGGTGATCTGCAACGAAAATACGACGAGTTCCAAGCGAAGAACGCGGAGGTCCTCGCCATCAGCGTCGACGATCTGACAGGCGCCGACAACATCGCGAGTCGCGTCGGAGTCACGTTCCCCGTGCTCTACACGGCCGGCGATTCTTCGGTTATGGAGGCCTACGACGTCTACACCGGTAGCCTCGCCACACCGTCAGTATTCGTGATCAATCCACTGGGCGAGATAACATGGAAATTCATCAGCCCTGACTATACCCAACGGGTCCTTGCAGAAAGGGTTTTGCAGAACATCCCATGAACGCCATCACGAGAGTCATTAAATCAACCGCCGCGCCCTCGCTCATCGGCCTATTCGCGTTGACCGTCGTAGGGTGTGGCCAGGAGTCCGAGACGGACAACTCTTCGTCGCAGGCGATCGATCAGGCTACGGCCCCGGAATCGCAGCAAAAGGTAGTCGAGATCGCAGAATCAGTACCTGACCTCCCTTCTGCCCCCGACTTCTCCCTCCCCGCGGTCAACAGAGACGGCACCGAGATCTCCCTCTCGTCCTTCCGAGGCGACCAACCCGTCGTCCTCGTCTTCTACCGGGCCTATTGGTGACCGTCCTGCACCAAGCAACTAGGTGAGTTGCAAAAACATTACGACAAGATCACAGAAGCGGGAGCCGAAGTCCTAGGCATCAGCACGGATGATCTCCGCGGAGCCGAATCCATCGTTTCCAAAGCCCGACCGGAATTCCCGATCCTTTACTCCAGCAAAAACAACGACGTACCCATCAGCTACAACGTCTTCGACCTGCACGGCGATGGCCTCGCATCTGCTTCAGTATTTGTCATCGATACCAACGGCAACATCGCTTGGGAGAGCATCGGCGACTCGCCTGCTCACCAAGTCCCTGGCGAAGATGTGCTCGAAGCCCTGTCCTCCCTCGAAGGTTAGTTGGAAATCCGAACACAATTCGACCGAGTGTCGGACTTTGCGGTTCGTCTCAAGGCATTCACTGTCGCCGCAACGGTTGTAGCCGTCGCATCCTTCGCCATTGCCTGTGGGGGATCGTCGTCCACCGATGCCGGCGCTGAAGCGCCCGACTTCTCACTCCCGGTCGCTAACGGCGCTGGCAAGATAACTCTCTCCGACTATCGCGGCGATAAGAACGTCGTCTTAGTCTTCTACCGGGGTTACTTCTGAGGCATTTGCCACGGGCAACTCGTCGAGTTGCAGAGCAATTACAACCGCATCCGCAACTACGACGCGGAAATACTCGCGGTCAGCATGGACGATTTCGAAGGCGCCGGAACCATGATCGCCAACGCCCGCGCCTACTACCCCGTCCTCTACACCACCAGGGACGCCAGCGTTCCCGAAGCCTACGAAGTGTACAACCTCCATAACGACCTAGTAGCCGCACCCGCCGTCTTCATCATCGACAAAGACGGAAACATCGCCTTCTCCTACGTAGGTATCGACATCGGCGACCGAGCACCTACCGATGCTATCGTCGATGCGCTCAAGAAAATCGAACGCGGCTAGAGCGAACCCTTCAACGATTGAATCACTGCCCCCGCCGGCGGCTTCGGATAGAAATTCGTCGCCTTTGGTGGCAAGCGATCTCCCCGCGTCACGATGTCCACAAATTCGTGCGTCGGGATCGAACGCATCACAATACCCAACTGCGCCTCGCCCGAATCGACGCGGCCAACCACATTCTCCACCTCGTACTCGAAATCCACTGCTGCATCAACCCGCTCTCCCTCGAACACCACATCCAGTATCTCGGAATGCAATCGACTGTAATCCGATCTCTCCAACGCATCCTCCCCGGTCAATCCCACCGCCTCGACTGATGACATCCGAGCAATTTTGAATCCTCCTTGCAATCCGTGGATCCCGAACACGAACTCCCCATCATCCCGGCTACCAACCACGTTCAACAGATCAACGGGCCGCCACGCCATCCCAACTCGGTCAGGCGTGGGTACATTTTCAACTTCACATACCTCTTCAAATCGACCAACTAATCGCCCCAACTCCTCAGGCGTCGCACCGTGTATCACCCGGTGATACCCCCGCGTGATCAACCCCGGCTCATCGATCGACACGATATGCATCATTCGGTAATTCACCGCCTCGTTCGACTCGATCTCACGCCTCGCCCGGATCGCGCTGCGGTACCGTAATGCCGCCTCGTATCTGTGATGCCCATCAGCGATAAAGATCGGCGAATCTCGCATCAAATCACGCAGTACCTCGAGCGTCCCCGGATCCTTCAACTGCCATAACCGCAAGGAGTAACCACCCGCCATCGTCGCCGTCTCCAACGGCGGACCACCCGTGACCGCCCGCATAATTCCACCTACCGAATGCCGAATGTCGTCTTGAAACACCACCAGCATCGGACTCAGTGCCGAACCCGTCGCCCGCATCATCTTGACCCGGTCCTCAACCCACGGGCCGCGCGTCTGCTCGTGAGGGAATATCACTCTACGGTCGTACTCCTCCAACCGCACCGCCGCGATAAACCCTCGCCGAGTCTGCGTTTTCCCGCCAAACTCAAACGTCTCCTCGGTCACATAGACCGATGGATCTTCATCCCGCATCAAAACGCCATCGGCCTCCCATCGCGCCTGCGTCTCCGCTACGAACCCGTATCGATCCACTCCTTCCCGAGGGGCCAACTCCAACCGCACGATATTGTGCTCCGATCGCCCCAACAACTCCCGTTCTACCTCCGCCGTAATCGCATCGAAAGGCGGCGAAAGGTAATCTCCTAAGTCCCGCCCCTGCGACGCCGCAGCGAAGCGAATCCCCCTAAATGCACGAACCTCAGCCATAAATTACCGGTCTGTTGCCTTCGATCTCCAATATCCTCAAGCGCGCCAATCCACACCACACCGAAAGTATAAACAGCATCACCCCATCGCCTTGGAGTGCTGTGCACAACCCTCCCCCTTGATGCCCAAGGGGGAACTAAAGGGGGTTTAGACTTGGTGTTTCGCTTTGGACGCCGTTGCCTCGCCCCTCTGGATTCCGGCTTTCGCCGGAATGACGGTGGTTGCGCACAGAACCCTTTGGGGAACAGAATCCTCGATCAGGTTTCTCGACTTCAACAACCAAAGCAAACGGCATATTACCCGTTGAGACCGCCCGATAGGTCACGGTGCAATGCATCATCGAATCTTATGGAAAAGTACGAAATATCCGAGTGGACCGCCGACCATCCGCGTTGGACGGAGATCGTGGATTTCTTCGATCACCACCAAAGCGGACTTCCCGAATTATAGGAATTTTACCGACAGCCGCGAATCGACGTGGCGAAAGGCGGATTCGAGGACGGGAGCGTTGCGCATCGAGAGGCGGGGCCACTGACGGGCGCGTTTGACAGCATTTAAACTTCTAGCCGTCTACAAGTGGCAGGAGTTATTCGATGACTACAAAACAGCGCGAAAGATTGAAAGTTTACGTTCGGACACCGGAAGAGTTGTTCAAGAACGACATCCACTACCAGATACCAAGATTTCAGAGGCGCTACGTTTGGAACGAAGACCGGCACTGGAAACCTTTGTGGAAAGATGTGTCGAGTATCGCCGAGAAATTGTCGGTTGGTGAACATCCGGGTCCGCATTTCCTTGGCGCAGTCGTTCTGCAGGACGTGCCTACCGAAGTCGGTGAGGTTCGAGCCAAACTCGTCGTGGATGGCCAGCAAAGATTGACCACCTTGCAACTGTTAATCGACGCGGTGGACAAGTCATCTCTAGCCGATGGGTTCTGTCCTGCTGAGCGCATGTCCGATCTCATCTGGAATGATGACAGACCTCACGGTGATGAAGAGGCATTCAAGGTGCACCCCGCAGTTATCGATCGACCGGGGTTTCATCAAAGCCTTAAAGACGAACACTTGTACGATCCGGACTCAAACATCATACGGGCACATCTTTACTTTAAAGATGCGTCAAGCAAGTGGTTCGAAGCCGATCAAAATAACCGCCATGCACGTGTCCAAGCAATGCAAAAAGTCCTTCGAGATCTCTTACATATCGTCGTTATAGATTTGACGGCCGATGACAACGCCCACGTGATATTCGAATCGCTGAACGCACGCGGAGAAAGGTTGCGGGAATTCGAACTCATCAAAAACATGTTGATGTATGAAGCTGAAAAAGTAGGGGTTGCGACTGGTATGAGCAACGGACAATTGCTATGGGACTTTGATGATCAGTGGTGGGACACGGAAGTCGGACGCGGACGATTGAAGCAGAAGCGAATAGACATTTTTTTGAACCAGTGGCTCATCATGCGTACAGCCGGCATGGTGCGGAGCGAAGAGGTGTATCTGGGGTTCAGCGGTTACTTCGATGATCTTAGTGCTGATTTCGGCAAAGGTGATGCGCGCGTTGTCAAGGTGGCAGCGGACCTGCGTCATGTCGGCGATATATATGAGCCGTTGATGGGAGAACATCTTTCGAAACGCTTTCCAGCGGTGCAGAACCTCGATTTATTTCTGTACAGAAGAAACGTCTTGCAAAACGGCGCAGTGATTCCAGTGCTTCTATGGTTGTTTTCTGAGCACGTTCCCGACGAACAGCGTACAAAAGCGATCCGAGCCTTGGAGAGCCATATGATCCGACGAATGATCTGCGGGCAAGCGACCGCAGGCTTGAACCGTGCCTATATCGAGTTAGTTGGCCAGCTGAGCAACTGTGATCTAGGGTCTGCCGGCGACGTAGTAGTGGACTTTCTGAAAGGGAAACAAGAAACGCGGGTTGCGACTTGGCCGACCGATGCGGATCTGCGACACGCGATGCTGAACAACGATTTGTATAACGGATTAAAAAGCCGACGACTCCAAGTGGTTCTAACCGGGATCGAACAGGGTATGAGGACGAATAAATCGGAAGATATGCCGTTGCCCCGAAACCTTACTGTTGAGCGCCTGATGCCGGGATCATGGCAGGAGCATTACGGCACACCTACTAATGGCGACGAGGATCGCCGCAATCATGCGATTCACACAATCGGCAATTTGTCACTGGTGACCGGCAAGTTGAATCCACGACTGTCGAACGCAAGCTGGATCTGGAAGAAAGAAGAGCTCGCAAAGCATAGCATGTTGTTTCTAAACAAAGACGTCACCATCTACAACCCAAGCGACGAGTGGCGCGAAAAGGAAATTGCCGAGAGGGCCGAGCGGATGTTCGATGCTGCAACCAAAGTGTGGCCGTACGCGGACGACATGTCAGGCTTGTAATGCGTAAATATCCCACCGTCGGGCAAGGGCTGGAAGAGTGCGGTGAACCCTAGCGGCGCATCAGATACATCGCAGGGGACGGGTAAGATGAAAGTGTGGGGCGGCGGTTCCCGGTAGCGCGGGATAATTAGCGGCGAAATTCTATGCCTCTCGTCGCTCCCGCCGTCCCGCATGGCATTCCTCCAAATTTTGGTTTATTGCCATGCCGCGAGTATAGCACGTTGTACTAGATTTGCCGATGCTGGCAAGTGGTGATGGGTGTAGTGGACTTATCATCGCCCGTTGCGCTTGTCAAACGACCTCCGGCCAACGCTCATTCTAGGCTCAACCCTGAAGATTGGAGTCACAGGTTCAGAATAGAGAGTCTGAAATCCTGAAAATCGTAGACGACGTGATCGCCTACGCCAAGCAACGCTCGGAGGCGAGCGACCGTTTCGCAGCTCTGGCGACGCGCTACGGATGGAAGGTCGAAAGACCCAATGAAGCCGTCAAACCTATCCTCGTGCGCGGAGTGCCAATCACGCTGCTCATCACATATGAACCGCCGAATGTAGCGTTGGGGATCGCTGGGCAAAGTTACGCGTTGTCTATCAAGGGCGCATCCGCAGGGATCAAAGACTTCGACACCGACGACGACGCGTTCGCATTCGCCGAATCAGTCGCTCGAAGAACGCGGGAGGGGGCGCAATGACAACGATGGAAGAACGTGTCGCCCGCATCGAGGTTTGAAACGTGTCTAACTACCTTTTCGAGACGCGAGGGGGGTGTTTGATGCCGCGTGGTTTCACGGTCGCCGCTTGAGGTGTTCCAAAACCGTCTTTCGAGATTTCGCGTTGGGGTGTTCGAGGTGTAGGTCGATTTCCATCCGCCGCGCTTGCACGCGGTCGAGAGGGCCATCCAAGACGCGCAATTTCAACTTGCGCGGTTTGTCGAAATCGAACCATTCGCGCTCGCGCTTGAACTTGAACCTCTTTTTGTGGGTGTTGAAACGCTTCGTGGGGTCTGTCGAAATCCCGATGTAAAGGACGGGGATCCGCTTCGCGCTGACTAGGTACACGTACCATCGTTTCCGCTTGTCGCAAGGGTCCGCCCTGATCCACCGTCCACGGTATTTTATCGCCATGCGTTCACCCGTCGACGTTTCTTAACTTAATTTCTAGGTTCGGCATTCTGCGCTCCTTGTCCGACTTGCGACAACATGGTAAATGAACATCTGCACGTATGCTAATCTTCAATCGGCCGCAGACGGGGGTGTGGCGCGTCGCCGCATCGTCTCGGAACGTACAAACCGCTGTTTGGAGGGCGTCGCTTCACGCGAGCCTATCTTCGTCGGCTCATCCGGGAAACCGTCTGCGGTCAAAAAGGCAGTTGCCCTAGTCGCGAGGGAGGCCTCAAATGGCCGCCAAAATGCGGAGGTTCAACCCCGCAGGCGATCACGGCTAGAGGTATCAAGGCGGAGGCGATGATTGCGATTGTGTTTCGAATATTCAAGCCGGTAATTGTCCAGGTGGGCCTGCATCTTAGACGTTGCCGCCCGCGAGATAACGGCGCGTCCGGATCATTTGCCGCTGAACATCCAGCGGAGCACGGCGATCAGCGACCGCCCGATGGAGTATCTACGGGCGCGCCTGCGGCGGCTCGACATGGCGATGGTTTGAAAAGGAGAAAGACAACGAATCAACACAACTACGTTGTCAACGATTATCCGTCCAAAGACAGAGTGCTTGTGCATACCGCTCGATGCGGATTTGCCGAGCGACGCGAGGGCAAAGGATGGTCGAGAAAATTCGACAACCTAGAGGCGGCTATCAACTGTGCCCGCCGCCACTGCCGTCGAGATGCTAGAGGATGCTACTTCTGCCTTAGAGCGTTGGATGATCTCACGCGACCGATGCATGAACTTATTGCCTTGAATCCATATGACTAGCCGCTACATCAATCTGATTCTCGGCGTCAGCGTGTTCATCCTGATACGATGTAAAGCGTCGGGCGGCATCGAGCAAGGGCGCTCCCGGCAGGGGTAGGAGGGAGCATTCGCACCGTCTAGATGCGAACCGCAATTACGCCTTGCAATAGCGACCTCCACCCCATCCCTCAGCTTAGCGCGGTCGGCTGTCCCGGCTTCGTGAAGCTAGGCGCGGCCCGAATCCGAGACGATCGGCGGCAAGCAGGGGATCGGCGGGTTCCAACCCGACGATCCCTTCGACATCAATGAGCGCAGCGGCGGCAGTCGCAAGCACATCACCCAAGATGAGGAGAATTGAGATGAAATTTAATCGCTATCTGTTCGAGATTTACTATAAGGATCTTATTCTTCTTGTAGCTGCTTTTGCTTTTGCGATTGCTTGTGTTGTAGGAGTCATTCTTATGACGCCTTCTAAAGCAGAGGCTCAAGATGAAGGTCGTGTTTGTAAGCTTATCAAGTATCTGCCTTCGTCATCGCAAGCCAAAATTCACACATATTCAGGCTCTGCGTTCAATCTTCGATTTGATGGTACTGAAAAATCGTCAGCAAATCAGAGTCGCTGTGTTGCAGTTGACTTAGATGTTCCAGTTGAGCTCGGTTCTGCATGGACTCATCTGAAGGTTGACAAAGTTGTCAGCGTTGAGTTTCGGCCTTTGAACTACCCTACTCAAGTTGGACCGGTTTATGAAAGCTCTTTTGAGGCTGTATGCACAAACAAGGTTCTTCTTTATCGATACAAGCCAAATGATGCGTTTGAGAGTGGGTTCAATTGTGGGAGTCGAATTTCGCTTCACAATAAGACAGGAATTCAAGTTGTTTATGCAGAATATCGAACGGAGATCAGTCTTTATATTCCATCGATATGGCAATAACGCTGAAAAATTGAGTCTATTGCTTGACGAGTATTTCGAGAAAGGCATAGCGACCGTCCGCTCGATACCGAAACCCAGACAGCCAACATCATTTTCGGCATGGACGGGAAGCGCCTGCGCTACAAAGACATGATCGGTCCCAAGCACACGCATCAACCCAAGCGCAAGCGTCGTCCCAAGTCAGATCGGATATGGCCGGAGCCGATACCGGACACCTTCGAGAACGTTATCGACGTGCTGGCTAACTCGACCGTCCGCAAGGATGAAGAATGGAAGTTTTTGAACTAATACCGAGAGCCTGAAGAGCCGCAGAACTAAAGCGGATTCAAGGAATTTTGGTTAACAGGGTCTATAATTTCCAATTCAGCCTTGAGGAGATGCGAATTTTCGTTGTTGATCCTCACTCCCGAATGCGGAGACTGCATCGATTTCGGAAACCGATATGCTGGTCCCTCCCACACTCGATCGGTCTTCAGATAAGGCCGAAGCACCTCCATCAAATCGTCAAGAAAAGGAGGGTTCGACCTGACATCACCGATGTGAACGTAATCACCTATCAACACTTCAATTTGTTTGCAGACACTTTCCGGTATATCGCTGCCAAAACGCACGATCGAACCATAACGAGCAGTGCCTACGAATAAGTTAGGGGCAGGACGTGCTTCATCGTCATAAGGCTCATTGACGAACCGTAGCCGACCGAAATCGTCTGCAACAAACAACGTTTCGACCTGCATCTTCAACAATTCGATGTCTGAAATCGCCATTAGCCAAGATCGTACTAGAGATGACCGGGGCGCTAAACTATGCTCAGGTGCCAACTCGTCTCTGCGAGCGTACCCTTATCTGTGAAGCTGGGTGGTTGAAGCGATATCGACTAGTTACGTCTCCAATACCAATAGGCAGTCCCCATGACCAACGCCGCCAACAACCTCCTAATCGCCGGAACAGTCGCTGAGCTCAAACAACGCGGTTGCACCGTTATAACCGGAGCCGGCCACACCATCGCCGTCTTCGCCAAAGACGACACCTTCGCAGCCGTCGACAACCGATGCCCACACATGGGCTTCCCCCTCGACCGCGGCACCGTCAAGAACGGAATCCTCACCTGCCATTGGCACCATGCACGCTTCGATCTCGCAAGCGGAGGTACCTTCGATCCCTTCGCTGACGACGTTCGGTCGTTCCCGGTATCCATCATCGACAACACCGTCTACGTAGACCCAAATCCACCCGAGCAAGATCCCGTCCGACGATGGTCCAAGCGTCTCCAAGAAGGCATGGAAGACAACATCCGTCTCGTCATCGCCAAATCCGTACTCGGCCTCAACTCATCTTCCGCCGACTACCGCACACCTCTCACCATTGGCGCAACTTTCGGAACCATCTACTCCAACGAAGGCTGGGGACCCGCCCTCAGCATGCTCACCTGCACCGCAAACTTTCTGCATCTCCTCCGGCCCGAAGACCAACCACGCGCCCTCTACCAAGGACTCCGACAAGTGGCCGCGGAGTGCGCGGGACGTCCGCCTCGGTTCGTAGTCGAACCACTTCCCACTGGCGAAACTCGACCCGAAGTATTCAAACAATGGTTCCGTGACTTCGTCGAAGTCCGAGACTCCGATGGCGCCGAACGTGTCCTCCGAACCGCCATCGAACTCGGCTTGAACCAGCGCGATATTCACGACATAATCTTTGCCGCCGCGACCGACCGCATCTACATCGACGGCGGACACGTCGTCGATTTCTGCAACAAAGCGTTCGAACTGCTGGACCACATCGGTTGGGAGCACGCAGGACAGATACTCACCAGCCTCGTGCAAGGCATGGCCACGGCTCGGCGAAGCGAAGAACTCAACTCCTGGCGTAACCCCATCGATCTCGCATCCATGGTCAGGGAGGCCCGCAACCAACTCCCGCAGCTTTGGGAACGATCTACCAACATCCGAGGCAGCTGGACCGACCACGAAAACCTGCCCGAAACCATCCTCGCAGATGATCCATACATAACGATCTCCTCGATTAACGAAGCGGTCCGGAACGGCGCAACCGCCGAGCAACTCGGCGAAAAGATCGCCTACGCCGCGTTTCTCCGCATGGCCCGGTTCCACACCTCAAACGAATTCGGAGACTGGGACACCGTTCATAACACCCTCACCGCGGCTAACGCGCTTCACCAAGTCCTCCAACGTTATCCCTCGGTAGAACTCCTGCGCGCCGTCTACGACACCGCAATGAGCATTTATCTTGACCGCTTCCTCAACATGCCACCGCAACGCATACCAGCACCATCACCTAACGGCGTAACCGATCAACTGCCCCATGACCTGCTCAACGCGATGAACTCCCAACAGCAAGTCGAGGAAGCCGCACGGATCGTCACCAACTACGTCGCTAACACCTCCGAACCCGACGACATCATCGCCACCCTTGCTGAAGCCATGCTGCGCGAAGATTCAACATTCCACCACTTCCAGATCGTCGACGCCGCAATCAAGCAATACCAACACCGAAAACCTGAGCCGTCCGCCCGCCACTCGCTAGTAGCCATGACTCGATTCCTAGCCGCCCACTACCCGACACCAAGATCCATCAACCAGACCTACAACATCGCCGTCCGCCTTCAACGAGGCGACGAAATCTTCGCTGATGGATAGGGCGAAGCTGGATTCCCGAACTGGACTCCGACTCAATTCTGACACCCATTAGTTGATGATTACACGTTCAAGACTCCAATATTCGACGAATAACGTAATTCGCACACAATTTTTCGGCGTTTACTGGTAAACTGACGACAATCGTGATTAATCGGGGGCACGGTTACGCTCAAAGTCGCCCCAGTAACGAATTTGGCATAGAGGATGTGAAAATGTCAGACACCGCTCAATTAATAACCGCTTTTTCGGGACTAACCGTCGCAGTTGGTGCACTACTCATCTCAATCGGCGTCCTGTATCTCGTGATGAAACTAGGTAACGCCATCGAGGGCTTGAGTGACGGCGAGTCAGACGAGTAAATTCATCTCGACCACCATCCCGGCTACGGAGCTCGGTCGCTACCGCTTGGATTCCGCGTGCCCAGTAATTTCTGCCAACAGGTCGAAGAAACCGCGCTTCCTTGATGTGTTGAGACCCCAGTTGACGGGAATGTTTTGGGAATTATAGACCTTGTTAACCATTTTCCCTCGAATCCGCTTGACTTGGAACGCTTGCGCGGTTAAAATAGTTCTTATGAACGGTCAAGGCAAAGGCCCCGGCAAGTCATACCGCAAGGGTATGTCCCTCATCCAAGCGGTCAAGCAGTTCAGCGACGAGGATAGGGCGGAACGCATGTTTGTGACCTCTCGATGGCGTGATGGCGTAATCTGCCCCTTCTGCGCCTCTGAACGTATCTCAGAGCCTAAGAACCGCAAGCCTCAGCCCTACAGGTGCAAGGATTGCCGTAAGTTCTTCTCGGTCAAGACCAACACCGTGATGCACGGCTCGAATCTGCCCCTCGGAACGTGGGCATTGGCGGCATACATCCTGACCACCAACCTCAAGGGTCATTCAGCAATGAAATTGCACCGCGACCTGGGTGTGTCATACAAAACCGCGTGGTACCTCGCACACCGCATCCGAGAGACTTGGAGCGACGACGTATCGCCCTTCGGCGGCACCGTGGAAGTAGATGAGGTTTATATCGGCGGCAAAGAGCGCAACAAGCACGAATGGAAAAAGCAGAACGCGGGACGCGGACCTGTCGGGAAACAGCCCGTCGTGGGCATGAAAGAGCGTGAGAGCGGCAAGGTGGCGGTCGAGGTCGTCAAAACCACCGACAAACACACATTGCAGGGCTTTGTGGCCGCCAACACCGAGGTTGATGCAACGGTTTACACTGATGAAGCGCAAGCGTATGTCGGTATGCGACGAAATCATGAATCAGTGAAACACAGCGTCAAAGAGTTCGTGCGTGGCCAAGCACACACGAACGGGATGGAGTCTTTCTGGGCTACCCTCAAACGCGGCTACAACGGCACGTATCACCACTTCTCTGCCAAACACGCCCACAGGTATATCAACGAGTTCGCCGGACGGCACAACGACCGCCCGCTCGATACCGAAACCCAGATAGCCAACATCATTTTCGGCATGGACGGGAAGCGTCTGCGCTACAAAGACCTGATCGGTCCCAAGCACACGCGCCAACCCGCACTGCTGTAACCTTGCGGCAACTTGAAACCAAAGGCGCTCCCATGATCACATCCACACGAGATCGTCTAAGGGTCGCCGTCGGAGAAGTCCTGTCAGATGCTCCGATGGAACCCGATCTTACCGGCAATTTGCTTTTCTTCGGCGACAACATAGAGGGATTGCGTCGATTATCGTCAATGGGGATTTTGGTCGATTTGGTTTACATCGATCCCCCGTACGGCACGAGCAACCAATTCTTAATCGACGATGATCGTGCCAACAGCATCAGCGCATCCGGAACACTCGCTTATTCCGACGGGGTGAAGGGCGATGAATACCTAGAAGCGTTGGCGATGCGGTTGCAAGTCATACGAGACATCATGGCTTTCAACGCGTCGATATACGTTCATATCGACGTGAAGATGGAGCATAGGGTCCGCTCCGTCATGGATGATGTTTTCGGCAATGCAAATTTCCGCAACAGCATCACCCGCATCAAGTGCAATCCCAAGAACTTCGACCGTTACTCGTACGGCAACATCAAAGACACGGTTCTGTTCTACTCCAAATCGGAATTCACAACTTGGAACCCGCAACTCGAACCTCTCGACAATGAACAAATCGAGAGGCTCTATCCGAAGACGGACGCGAATGGGCGACGTTTTGCAACATCTCCGCTTCACGCGCCCGGAACAACTGCAAACGGGCCGACTGGTCGAGCATGGCGCGGCTTGCAACCGCCGTCAGGTCGCCACTGGCGATATCCGCCTCACAAACTCGATGAACTTGAAGCACGAGGATTGATCCATTGGAGTTCGACGGGCAACCCCCGTAAAATCCGATACGCCGACGAATCGGAAGGCATGTTGCCGCAAGACGTGTGGCTATACAAAGACCCGCAAAATCCATCGTATCCGACGCAGAAGAACGCTGACATGTTGCGTCGCATCATCAACACATCTTCCAACGAGGGCGACACCGTGCTTGATTGTTACGCTGGAAGTGGGTCAACACTCTTGGAGGCGGGCACCCTCGGTAGACGGTTCATCGGCATGGACAACTCGCCAGCGGCCAAGAAGGTCATTGAGGAAAGACTAAGTGAAGTGTCGTTAGGGTATTCGTATGCTTGATTTCGAGGCTAACGAGAAGGCAATAAACAAGAACAACCTAGACGAAGTAGCCAAAGAGGTTGCGACTCGTTCGGAGCGGCTGGCCAAACGTATCACTCATTACTCGTCGCAGTTCGGTATCCCTGAGTCTGATTATTGGCGAGATCTCGACGCTAACCCGTCAGGTCCATTGGCATCGGCTCTGGCTAAGGAAGCCCGTCGCCAGAACATTCACGAGAAAGCGGCGGCGGAGTATGTTGAAAATCTGCCGCACGTCAGTCACTTTCGAAAACTACCTGCGAGTGGCCGCAACGCATTGTACGTCACGAGCGATGGTCAAGTCGTGAGCGGAGCGGACTTGGGTTCAGCTACACCCCCCTCGAAGTCGGTTGACTTTGAATGGCAAATTGGGGCGATTCAGTGCTATGCGGCGCAGAAATACACCAAAGAGGGCGGTGGGAATCAAGACAATCAATTCATCGAACTTGAAACGCTTTTGGCCAACTACCAACGCCGTCGCAACAACGATACAGCGTTGTTCGTCTTAGTGGACGGTCCCTATTACACGCAAGCTCGTCTTGCCCGTTTGCGCGGTTTAGTGAGGTTGCAATCGCCGTTCAGCTACGTAACTGGTGTCAACGACCTCTTACCGATTCTTGAGGGCATGTTATGACCGACCAACCCAAGCGCAAGCGTCGGCCCAAGTCAGATCGGATATGGCCGGAGCCGATACCCGACACCTTCGAGAACGTCATCGACGTGCTAGCAAATTCGACCGTTCGCAAGGATGACGAATGGAAGTTCCAAAACGAATATCGGCAGCCCGATGAACCTCAATCCTGAACTGGATTCGAGGGAAAATGGTTAACAGGGTCTATAATTCCCAATGTTTTGGTACCCGTCCCGATAATCCCCGAACTCTGATCTACCACCCGCAGCTTCGCCCGGATCGAAATAACCCCAAGACGCGTAAGCCGACAAGGCCGAAAGGAAATTGTTTTCCGGCTTGTCGAAGTCGAAATGATCATCCTCGGTGAAAAGGATCGGCTTCGCCGTGAAACTCGGCAGAGCCCGAGTGTCCTCCACCATGCCCGCAATCCGCGCCGGCTCTCTAACCCCGTTCCCGTGCACCATGATGTAGTCCGAAATTCCCGCGACATCATCATCCGGCACACGTCCCCCTCCATACGAAGTACCGACCAGTAGCCGCCGGCCATGGATTCCGCCTTCCGTCGGAATGACGTGAGATTTGGCCCGTTCAATCAGCTCCGCAACCCGATGCGGTTGCAGAATCTCGTGCTCGTAACGCCGAATATTCGCTTCGTTGTTGATCTCGATCAGCACATTCCCATAACCAGTCTCCAGAACCCATCGCGTCGCATCGTCAACGGCCCGGCACACTGCGCGCTCATCCGCCAACCTCTCATCCTGCCCGAAGTAGAAGTAACCCAATATCACCACCATCCCCAGCCGGTCGCACGCTGCAATCAACCTCTCCGTTCGATCCAAAAACGCTGTCTTCAACGAACCATCGGGATTGAATGCCGAGTTGTGCCAAGGCTGTGAATCAGGGCTTGGTAAGCCTGCCCAGACGACCTCATCCGCTACGTGGATTCCGCGCTGCGCCATGTTCTCACGAAACATCGGCTCACGGTAGTAACCAGTCGGACTCCCACCCTGCAAATTGACCGTCACAGCCAACAACCCATGCGCCCGATATTCTGGCAACATCGCAATAAACTCGTCGGTATTGCGATCCGGGTCCCACTCACCGGTGTCCGGATACGCAAACAACCCTCTGGTAACCGGATTCTCATCGTCAAACACCGCATTCGTCATGCGGCTGTTCATCAACAATCCCTCGACATCCCAATCACGATACTTCCGCCCGGCGTACGTCGCCTGACCGTCAATCAGAAAAGCATCGCGTTCTATCGAAATGAGCGCCATTTCAGAGCCGCGCCAAACGATCAACGAAATCACTTACATGAACTGCGCTATCGCGGATTTCTGACTCGTCAAGCCAGTTCTCGTAGAAATTGGTATGGAGCTCACTCGCGAACGCGAATTGTTGTCTAAGTTCGGCGACATCCATCTCATTGCGAAGCCGCCTGATGATTCTGTAGAATTCACCGTGCGAGCCGTGCCGCCATCCTCTCCGCTCCGCGAGCGACTTCAACGCTTGCGCGCTCGCACCCCATAATTTTTCAGATGCTTGACGCATGTCGCCAGCATCCAACTCGAACATCGCTTGATCGTAAAGCTCTGCCGAAGCAGTTCGATATTCCTCTGCCGTAGTCATGGCTTGATTTTACCGTGACCCGAAACTGGACGTGTTCCAAACTCGTTAACTTAAACTTGAAAGTCGAATACTCATCATGAATCACTCTGGCCCAATGCCTGCAAACCAGAATACTTTCGACCCCGTACTACCTGAATCCGAAGTCGACTTCGTCGCGACTGAAAAGCAATGGCTCGAACGTTGGAACACGCCCAATGCAGACGGTCGAACTCTCATCGATCGCTACTTGGCGCGCAACAACGACGCCGAGAAAAACTACTCCTTCATCGACGGCCCGATTACTGCTAACAACCTGATGGGCGTCCACCATGCGTGGGGACGAACTTACAAAGACCTCTTCCTCCGCTTCCGGAACATGCAAGGTTACCGCCAGCGGTTTCAAAATGGCTATGACGGCCAAGGTCTGTGGATCGAGGTTGAAGTAGAAAAAGAAAAAGGCTTCAAATCCAAACAAGAAATCGAGACATACGGTGTCGGCAAGTTCGTCGAAGAGTGCAAGGCCCGCGTCGACCATTTCTCCGACATCATCACACGGCAATCCCAGCGTCTCGGCTATTTCATGCAGTGGGACGACTCGTACCACACCAAATCCGATGAGAACAACTACGCGATCTGGGCGTTCCTCAAGCGTTGCCACGACAACGGCTGGCTATACAAAGGCAAAGACGTCATGCCGTGGTGTCCTCGCTGCGGAACCGGAATGTCCCAGCACGAAATCGCCACCGAAGGTTACGCCGAGATTGTCCACCCAGGCTTTTTCATCCGTCTCCCGCTTTTAGACCGCGACGGCGAAGCTCTCCTTGTCTGGACGACCACGCCGTGGACGCTTGCTGCCAACGTGGCGGCAGCCGTTAATCCAGAAAACGATTACGTCAAGGTCCGCAACACCGTTGGTGATGTGGTTCAAACTTTGTGGTTGAGCGCCAACCGTCTCCACGTTCTCGAAGGCAAACACGAAATCATCGAGCGCGCAAAAGGCGTAGACCTGCTCGGATGGCGATATCGCGGCCCCTTTGACGACCTCGAAGCACAATCCGAAGCCCGAGACCAGCACCGGGTCATCGAATGGGAAGATGTCGGTGACGCAGAAGGTACGGGCATCGTCCACATTGCGCCCGGAGCTGGTTCCGAAGACTTCCAACTCGGCCGAGAAAACGGTTTGCCCGTTATCGCTCCGCTTGATGATGCTGGCGTTTACGTAGATGGCTTCGGTCGCTTAAGCGGCAATTCCGTCGACGAAGTAAACCCAATCATCTTCGACCTCCTCCGCGAAAGCGGCGTTTACTACAAAGTTGAAGACTATTCACACCGCTACCCGATCTGCTGGCGATGCAGTTCAGAACTCGTTTTTCGACTCGTCGACGAGTGGTTCATCTCGATGGACCAACTTCGCCACACGATGATGGAGGCAACAAAAACCATCAAATGGGTCCCCGCATTCGGCGAAGCCAGAGAACTCGACTGGCTCCGCAACATGCAAGACTGGATGATCTCCAAGAAGCGCTACTATGGCCTTGCACTTCCCATCTACGAATGCAGCGAATGCGAAAATTTCGACGTAATCGGCTCCCGAGACGAACTGCGAGCCCGCGCCATTGAAGGATGGGACGACTACGAAGGGCAATCACCCCATCGGCCGTGGATCGACGCAGTCAAGATAAATTGCTCGAAATGCGGCGCCGCGACGGCGCGCATCACCGATGTCGGCAACGCGTGGCTAGATGCCGGGATCGTGAGCTTCTCGACACTCCGCTACAACGATGACCGTGACTACTGGCGAGACTGGTTCCCCGCCGACTGGATCTCTGAATCCTTCCCCGGGCAGTTCCGCAACTGGTTCTACTCCCTCATCTGCATGGCCGCCGCTCTCGAAGGCGTTGCCCCGACCAAGGCTGTGTTCTCCTACGGACTCATGCGTGATGAAAACGGCGAGGAGATGCACAAATCCAAAGGCAACTCAATCCCGTTCGAGGATGCCGCCGACAGGATGGGCGCCGACGTCATGAGATGGGTCTTCGCCCGCCATATCCCGCAGAACAACCTCAATTTCGGTTACAGCGTGGGTGACGCAGCCCGAAGGCGATTTGTCCTGCCCCTGTGGAACATCTACTACTTCTTCACAACATACGCTCGACTCGATGGTTGGACGCCCCAAACGCAGAGCTCAGGTCATTCCAGCGAACCCGGCAATCCGAGGGTGGCGAACGAACTTGACCGATGGGCAATCTCAGAACTCAACGCGCTTGTCCGATCAGTCACCACTGACCTCGAAAATTGGCGGATCGAACGAGCGTCCGAAGCCATCGAGACTTACGTAGAGCGTCTATCGAACTGGTACGTCAGACGGTCGCGACGTCGTTTCTGGAAATCCGAAGACGACAACGACAAGCAGGACGCATACAACACGCTCTACACGTGCCTGACAACGCTTAGTCAACTGCTCGCGCCCATCATGCCTTTCATCTCTGAGGAGATCTACACCAATCTCGTAAGCCGACAATCCACTGACGCGCCCGACTCCGTTCACCTCGCCGATTGGCCGACCGCTGACGAATCAGTGATCGATGACGCGCTCGCCCTGCGCACCAATTTGGCGATGCGTCTCGCTTCGCTCGGTCGGTCGGCACGCTCCGCCGCCGGAATAAAGGTCCGGCAGCCTTTGAACGCGCTGATTGTCGAACTCAACTCGCCCGAAGAACGCGCGGCTTTAGAGATGATCGCCAACCAGCTAAAAGACGAACTTAACGTCAGGGATGTCCGAGACACATCAGAATCCGACAGCCTGATGGCCTATCGCCTGCGTCCGAACCTGCCCGCCTTGGGTCCGAAATACGGTCGACAGGTCAACGAAATCCGAAATCTGCTCGAAGATGCCGATGCCGCCGCAGTGGCGGCTGCGGTCAGAAATGGGGAAAACGCCCGACTCGCAGACTTCGAACTCGCTCCGGATGAAATTCTCGTCGACAACATCGCGGCCGAGGGATACGCCGTCGAATCCGACGGCACCTATACCGTCGGCATCTCCACCGAGATCACCGAGGAACTCCGCGCTGAAGGGTACGTCCGAGACATCGCTCACATCGTTCAGAACATGAGGAAAAACGCCGGTCTAGAAATCTCCGACCGTATTCACTTGAGCATCAACGCACCTGATGGCAGCGATATCGCAACCGCCATCGCCAACCACACCGACTACATCACCAATGAGACATTGGCGGTTGGGATAAACGGCGAGATTGCAGACGAAGTTGCGCGAGATCGGCACAATGTGGATGGGGTGGTGGTAGAGATCGGATTGGCGAAAACTACAAGTTAAAGTTTCGCCTCGGTGTTACCCAGACTTCGGCAACACCTGATACCAGCCTGAGCCGAAGATCAACCCGTCGCGTTTGACGACCCAAGAGTGTTTGTACTCTTGATTGCCGGTTGCAGGGTTCTCAAAGAGATAATCCACCCAATGCCCACGATCTGTCGCTTCGAGGATAGCCTCACCGAACCGATATCCGTCTGCGCCGACGAAGAGATCTCCTTTGAGGTCTTCCCCCAATAGATCCGGGGTGGCATGTGCAATGATTTCGTCGGACTCGTCGATTATGAAGACGTACCACTCGCCATTGGTGCTTTCCGGCGTGTTGTAAAAACGGATCGTCTCTTCCCGGCCCTCGTCCTCGTACAGCTCTAAAGCTTCCAATACCATTTCAACGGCGAATTCGCCGCGATCTACGATGTAACTCTGGCTTTCCTCGGCCTCGTCTTCGTCTGAAGCTATCGTGACCAATACAACCGCGGATAGAACAAGAGCAATAACCGACAGAATCGCTGCGAAACCGCTCAAAAACCACAAAATTCTCATCGCCGCTCCTTCGGGTTTTAATCGATGTAATGAAACTGCAAACCGCTAGATCAATGATACTGAGTATCGATTTAGTTTTCTCGGAGTTTCGATTAACCTCAGTCCCCTGGCTGCTCCACGTTCACGGTGATGATGTCCGTGCCGCGGAATTGCTGGTGGCGGACTGATGAGGCGTAGTTTTGGAGGAGTTGGAGGGAGAGTTCGTTTTCGATGATGCTCTCGTCTTCGAAATCTTGGAGCTGCCTGACGCGGTCTTCGATGTTTTGGCCACCTTCGCCACCGATGAATTCGAGTTCGGCAACGTCTCCTTCGCTCGAGGCGATAACGACTAGCGTACGCTCTTCTTCAGGTTCGTCTGGTTCGTCTGGTTCGTCAAGGGTCATCTCGAGATCTAAGGGAGACAAGGTGAGCAACGTCTCTTCCGCGACCGCCATCAACTTGTCGCGCATCGCGTCGCTCCACCTTCTGCTGTTTACGAATTTGGCGATGAATTCGTTGAGTTCCGGTAAGGAATCAATGTCGAGCTTCGATCTGAATCGCATCCGTCGCGGATTGGTCAATTCCAAGTAGAGAATCATCGCCACCGCTGCGAACCCGCCGGTAGTGATGCCACTCTTAAAAAGCCCGTTCAAAACCGGGTTGAGATCAGGAACGTTGAAAAGTCCGAACTGGAACGCGGCGCCGATCCAGAAGCACATTCCAGAGACGATAACTTTTTCCCGGTTCGGTTCAGATTGGATTACGGTTCTTGAGCCATCGACAAACAGCGTTCCGGTGATCAGTACCAGATACCCAGTCATTACGGGTCCCGGGATCGTGCTGAGAAGGCCGGACGCTTTAGGAACAAATGCCAAAAAGATGAAGATCAATCCGATGGCGTATCCGATGTGCCGTGACGCTACGCCCACGGTTTGCATAAATGCGGACCCGGCAGGATTGATGCCATTTGGCACCGTCCCCAGAAACCCAGCGAGCAGGTTGGAGACACCGGTACCGGAAAGGGCGCCTTGGATGCCACGGAAATCGACAGCTCGGTCGCCTCGGTAAGACACGTTCTGCGCCGCGATCGTCGCGCCGTTCGTCTGTATCGCGATAATGACGCCAAGGAAGAGATAAGACGGTAGCAACGTCCAGAACGCCACCCCAAATTCGAAGCCGATGCCGGGCCATTCGGATGGTAGACCGATCCACGGTGCTTCGACGATCCGATTCACGTCGTAGATACCGAATATCGCGGCGGTGATGCAACCGCCGACGATGCCGATTAGTGGACCCCACAGCCTCAACACGGGCGAACGGCGCAACGCCAGCGCAGCGACGATGACCAGAGTCACGAACGCCGTCAATGAACCGCCCACTGGTTCGGCAGCCGTCGCATCGTCCAACAACTTGAATACGACCGACGCCAAGGTGATCGACAAGATCATCATCACCGTCCCACCGACGATCGGCGTGACAATCCGCCTGAGCAAAAACAACCATTTCGAGACCGCGAGTTGGATCACCGCCGAAATGATCACCAGCGTTGTTAATGTGGCGGGACCCCCATCTACGACCGCGGTGATACAAAATGGGATCGCGAACGCCGCGGTGAACATCGGCAGGACGACACCGCCGCCAAGAGGGCCGATGCGACGCGCTTGGATCAGGGTCGAAATACCAACGACGACCAATGATGCGAACACCATCCAGTTGATGTACCAGTCGCCTAGGCCCGATGCCTGCGCGACGATCACCGGCGTAACCAACAATGTCGCCGAGGCTAAAAGACTGAACTGCAATCCAAGTCCGGCCGTCGTCAGAATCGGCGGATTTTCATCTACTTCCAAGCGGGGATTTTGCGTCGCTGTAGCCGTTGCTAGATCCTCCAGGTTGAATACGACTTACCCAACGAATCCGCATCTTACAAGATTTCGACATTTCAATTGGGCGACTTGTCGACCTTCACTCGACGCTACCGCCATTTCGGCGTCCGCAAACGGCTCTAACATAACGATCAGTGCCATGCCGCCGGGAGGCGCCCCCTCATGAAAATCACGAAAGTCACACCGCTATCTGCCGGTCACTCTGCACAACTGCAATAGCCCGTTGGCATCGATTATCAACGCCCACATCGCAATGACGCTACCGAACTTCCTGAACATGGAGTTTATGGACCCAGACGTGCCGTGGCGTGATGAGATCATCTCCCGAACCGCTACAGGTCCGAGACGGACACCTAATCGTCAACGACAAGCCGGGTTGGGGCGTTGACCTCGACGAGGATGCGTTGGCCAGATATCCCTACGATCGGACAGTGAGCACATACGAAGAGCGGGATCAACGTATACAGCGCGGCAACAAATCATTGATCTCTACGAGATATTGTGCTTGGCCCCCGGCAACCATCCTTGAAGCGGAATTTTGGTGGAATATCTCCGTTCCAAACTGGCTGATAGAAAGCCGCTATCCAACTGTAAATAATACGTCGACAATGATCGGAAACTGGCGCAACGCTAGTTCACGTTGCCGACAGGACCAATCTCGTCAGTGTCCACTTCGATGGCATCTCTGATATCGGACATTTTGAACGTCGTCCCAACGGGGAACATGTCGGGACCTGTACCTCTCGGGACAACGACAGTGCTGTCATCGACCCTGCCCACGGCTCCTACCTTGCCCGACGATGATACGTCGAAAACGGCGTTGTCAAAAGCCAAAGGTACATAAATAACATCTGTCACGTTTATCGTTGGCGCCAGTTTAGTCGATTTCTCGGCGAGGTACAAAACCGTCGTCTCACCTTTCTTCAGACTGGAAAGTTGCTCCCTTGGAAACAACTCAGGAGGTCTCCTAACCACGTAGATGTCGTCATCGACATCTCCCTTCAACACTTCCAGAACTTCAACCTCATAAACAACGTATGGAAGCGGAGTGCCGACGCCGTCGCGCCCGCGATCCATCCCAGTCTGTGCCACTCCCTTTACAGTTCCTACAATCGCAACATCGGAGTCGTCCGACAGATCGTCGATGGATGAGTAGAGCTTTATCACCAACGGCGAGCCTAGATTGACGGTCGTTGAGGGCGGAGATTCTTCGGTCATGATATTCCACGTGAACCATCCGATGGTCACGATAACGGCTCCAAGGACCGCGCTTCCCATCGGCAAGATCCATTTGCTTTGTCTCGCCATCACCTTACTCCTCGTCTCGATTTTTTGTCATGGGTAGATCGCAGCGACTCCCGCGATGTCGTCGGCGGTTGGCATCGTAGATCCGCAAGAGTTGTAGACATTCAAGTTCTGGCGCATCAGACGGCAACCAGTAGACACATGCCAAAGACCATAAGCATGACCTATCTCGTGTATCGCAACAAGAATTTTATCGCTGACTGAGAGATCATCCATCTCGGAAGTGTTGAACCGCAACTCGACTTCGTTTCCGCGATAATTTCCGAAGGTCGATCCGACTGGAATGACGCACTCGATTAGAACTACAGCGGCCCACTGGTCCATGAGCGCATCGTCAGTAACGTTGATTTCCGGGTCTAGGCTCGAAGGTTGTTCTGAGAAGTAGCCCGGTGCGGTGGTGTCGTCCCATTCCTCCTCTGCCTCTTGGAAGGCCGTTTCATAATCTGACCCTACGGAAAAGAAGCGATATGAGATTGGCTCGATCGAATTGGGATCGTATCTGCAACCGTGGAAAGCGTAAGCCGGACTTGTGCTACCGCGTATCGCGTCAGGGCCAAACACAAACGCCAAAATCACGTAAGCAAGGATGGCGGCTCCAGTTGCTGGGACGATTACTCGCCAAAAAGCAATTTTTCGATTAACGGTCTTCATCGGATTTCAACATGAATTCACAGGGTGAATATCTTACATTATGCACACTGTGTCAAATTACATTATGCACACTGTGTCAAACACGCTGGTGCATAGTCGCCTCTGAAGTTCACAGTCGAGCGATTCAGTTGGTATAATCCTGCGCAACTGGGCAAGCTTGGAATCAATCGGGGTAAGCGATGAGCACGAACGAATTGCAATTAATGGCACACCTGATGCGACGGGCTGGCTTCGGAGCGTCTCGAGAAGAACTCGAATCCCTCGTCGAACAGGGATACGACGAGACGGTCGAGAAGCTTCTCGATTCTGAAAACCCAAGCTCCATGGATATCGATCTGATCCGTCGTTACCATCCAGACCATATGGGGATGATGGGCAACAACATCGGCTCCCATTGGATGTATCGCATGATCTCGACTGATGCGCCATTGCGCGAGAAGACGGCGCTTTTCTGGCACGGCATCTTCGCCACTGGCTACGCCAAACTCGCTAACGGCAAGGTGTTGCACGACCAGATCAGGATGTTCGCCCGTCACGGAATGGGCAAATTCGATGACATGCTGGTGGAGCTTTCAAAAGACCCCGCAATGATCGTCTGGCTTGACAATTGCGAGAATCACAACGGCGCGATCAACGAAAACTATGGGCGCGAGTTGCTAGAACTATTCTCGATGGGCGTCGGTCACTACTCCGAACAGGACATCAAAGAAGCGGCCAGAGCGTTCACCGGTTGGACGATTGGCAACACCGACTACATGACCCTCAAGTCGATGCGTGACTCCATTTGGCCGTATGGGCGCCTCTCGTTCCATTTCGAGTTCAAGCCTGACGACCACGACTACGGTGAGAAAGAGTTCTTAGGCCGCAAAGGAAACTTCGACGGTCAAGACATTATTGACATCATCTGCGAGCAAGAAGCCACCGCGCGTTTCCTCGCGCGCCACATGTACAGCTTCTTTGTCGCAGACGAACCTCCGGTTCCCGAGTGGCCGTACAAACCGCCACGCGATCAGGAAGCGATTGACATTCTCGCCAAGGCGTATTTTGATAGCGGTTACAGCGTCAAGGAGATGCTGCGAGTGCTGTTCAAATCCGACTTCTTCAAATCCGAAGACGTCTGGTACCAGCGCGTCAAGAGCCCGGCCGAGTTGATGGTCGGCGTTCTCAAGTTGACCGGGGAGTTTCCGCGGCCTAAAGAGGAGATGATTCAGACTCACCTGCACACCGTCTTCATGGGGCAACACTTGATGAACCCACCGTCGGTGGAAGGATGGCATTGGGGCACAGAGTGGATCGATTCAGGTGCATTGGTAGAACGCGTCAACTTTGCGTCGGAGCGATTGGGCAATCTTGAAAGCCCAGGTGTCCAGAGCATGGTTGACAGCGTTGTAGAAGAAGCTGAGAACGGGGATCCAGCGGAACTCGTCGACCGGGCGCTCGAGCAACTTTCGCTGACGCACGTCACCGACATAACCCGCGAATCCTTGATCGAATTCGTTGAACAGAACGATGAGATGGCGGGTAACAATGGCGGTCAAACCCCACGCGAACGGGCAGCCAACGCCATCAAGATCGTGGCCGCCACCCCTGAGTTCCAAAGGGCCTGATCCGCTCGAGCAACCCTGATCGAAATCAAGACTCAAACTTCGCACCTAGCGGCGTATTGATAGAGACAAAACGATGGCCAATTCCCAAGAAAAGACCGGGCGGCTTGAATATAACCGCACCATCGGAGTCACCGCGATGTTCGGCCGTGGCTTCTACTATCCAGTCGACATCGTCGCCGATGAGGACGACCGTCTTTACGTGCTCAATCGTTCTTCTGACGGAGACAAACGAGGGGTTCGGGTCACCATAATGAACCTCGAAGAGGACTACTTCGGAATCTTCGGCGCTTGGGGTGCCGAGAATGGACAGTTCACTTGGCCCAACTCGATCACCATCGACGGTGAACGGCGGATCATCATCAGCGACGACTACCTCAACCGCATAACTGTGATGTCCACCGACGGAGACTTCATTGAAAAGTGGGGCGAACTCGGTTCCGAAGAAGGAAAACTCGACGGGCCAAGCGGTCTCACGTTCAACGACGATGAGCTTTTCATCGCCGACCATCGGAACAACCGCATACAACGGTTTACGTCCGACGGCGACTACAAAGGCACTTTCGGAAGACCCGGCTCCGATGTAGGCGAATTCAACATGCCGTGGGGGATCTCTTCCGGTCGGGACGGAAGCGTGCTGGTCGCCGATTGGGGCAACGACCGAATCCAAAAATTGACTCCCGACGGCGAAGTCGTGTCCTCGGTCGGAACATCTGGTGAAGGTGAAGGCGAACTCCACCGTCCGTCGAGCGCATGCGAAGACGATGACGGATATGTCTACGTTGCCGACTGGGGCAACCACCGGATTCAAGTCTTCGATCCCGACGGCGAATTCGTCCAAGCAAATCGCGGACAGGCCACGATCTCAAAGTGGTCGCAAGCATTCCTTGACACCAACAAAGAAGAGGCCGCCGCACGAGCAGAGGCGAACCTTGACCTCGATCCAGACCTATTCGAGAGAGATGCGAACGAAGAGTCTTCTCACATCGAGAAGTACTTCTGGGGACCGTCGTCGATCAGATTGATAGGCGACCACGTCTACGTCGTCGATACTGTTCGACACAGAATCCAAGTATTTGACATAGTCACAACCGATTAACGAGAGAAATCGCCCCTAACGCAATCGAAGCGGAGCCCGAACCCGGCCTGCTCTCAGGAGGAAACTAATGAATTCCCAACGCGACCCAGCCTTGGTCGTAATCCAGCTATCCGGCGGGAACGACGCATTGAACACCGTGGTGCCTTACACCAACGGCATTTATCAAGACTCTCGAAGGGCGATTCGACTGGAGGAAAACGAGGTCATCGATCTCGATGGCAAACTCGGCTTGCACCCGAGCATGGGTCCGATCAAGGATCTCTGGGACGACGGCAATGTGGCCATCGTAAACGGCATCGGATATCCCAAACCAAACCGGTCCCACTTCCGGTCAATGGACATCTGGCACACCGCAGAATCGGTAGACGTCGCACCCGACGGCTGGTTAGGACGCACGATCCGCGAAATCGACCCCAACCATCAAAACGTCGTTGCCGGTGTCAATTTCGGGCGTGGCCTACCTCGTGCTCTTCACTGCAAAGGCGTACCGGTCGCATCGGTGGGAAACCTGGCGACCTACGGGTTAATGCCAGACATCGAAGATACCGCCACCCGCGATCTGGCGCTAAATATCTTTACTCGAATGTACGGCCCCGCCGAAGGCAGGGACGCGATCCTAGATGCGATCGGCGAAACCGGAATGAGCGCCTACCTCGGCGCCGATATCCTCCGAGCAGCGCCTGCACAATACCACTCATCCATTGAGTACGCAGATAACCAGGTCGCCCAAGCGATGAGGGACATCGCACAGGTAATGTTCGCCGACGTTGGCACCCGCGTCTTCTATACGCAGCATGGTAGCTACGACACTCACTCCGGCGAACTGATAAATCACGCCAACCTTTGGAACGAACTGTCCATCGCCGTTGGCGATTTCTTCGCCGACCTGGAGGAGCACGGGCGCGGAGACGAAGCAATCGTGATGGTCTTCAGCGAGTTTGGCCGCAGGATCGACGACAACGGGTCCGGTACCGACCACGGTTCAGGCGGCGTAGCATTCGTGATGGGCTCGAACGTCAAAGGCGGCCTGTACGGCGAATATCCATCTCTCGAACCCATCGACCAAGTCGAAGGTGACATGGCCTACAACAACGACTTCCGGGGCCTTTACTCAACGCTTCTAGACGGATGGATGGGCGTCGACCCGCATCCCATCCTCGGCGGAACCTTCGAACAATTCGACATGATTGCGCGGTAGACAGCCCTCGCATCAGCGAACCTTGCGAAAATTCCTTGTGTGCGACGGATCAGAGCCTTCGCATGCGTGTTTAGTCGCTAACCACCTGACCTTATGCGAATCGTGTTGCACGCCGCGACCCTCAAATGTAGTTTCGCTAGCAATTTGCAGAGGCCGACGGTGATTTCAAGAAGATATGGGTGACGCGGAACGTTCGAACATACAACTTATGCGACGCATGGTAAACGTGTTCAGCACTGGCGATTTATCGAGTGTTAAATCTCTAGTCTCACTCAACTACGTTGATCATCAAGGGATCGGTGGTTCGAAATTATACGGTCCGAAAGGGTTTGCACACGTTGTCACGCTTTTTAGGCAAGCGCGTCCGCGACTCAGAGTAACCATTGAAACGCTAACCGCCAACGGCAATCATGTGGAGGCGAAGCTGATTTGGTGCGACCCAGGTCCAAAGGCTGGTCCGGATTCAAGGTGCGCGTATGAAAAACGGACAATCGAGATCGTCCGCTTCGCCAACGGGCAAGCTGTAGAGCATTGGGGCCGACAGGTGGACTGATCCGTCCAACATGCGTGCACACATCGGGCGTTCAGTATCAATCTGAACGATCGGGACGCGACCTTTCCAAACGGTCGCGTCGGTTTTGTCCTCACCAAAGCCGTTTCACACCGTAGCGATCAAACAGCGCCTCGTTGGAGACCAGCGCCAGATTCTCGGTCATCGCTTGAGCGATTAATATCCTGTCAAATGGATCGCGATGGGGACCCGCCAACGAACCTGCACGATCGCCATGTTTGACGGTAATCGGAAGTTGGCTGAACCCTTGAAGCGCGATCGTGCTAACCATGTCATATGCCATTGCATCTGCCTCGGGTAATTTGCCCAACCGATATTTGGTCGCGATCTCCCAAGCAGTCGCAGCACTTACGAAAACTGTATTGGAACTGTCGATAATAGCGGCGTACGCCGCACTTGAAAGACGTCTGCTGTCCGCTATCCACCAAAGGAACGCGTGCGTGTCCAACAGAACTCGCACGGTTAATCACCCTCCCACAACCGCAACTCATCCTCCGGCAGTGGGTCGAAAAAGCTGTCCGGTATCGTGATCTTGCCTTTTAAGATGTCTGGCTGTCGTTTGCCTTGCTGAATGACAGCAACTAGTTGAGCAACCGGTTTCCCATTGCGGGCGATGACGACCTCCTCCCCTGCTTCAACGTCAATTAGCAACCGTGAAAGATGTGTCTTCGCCTCATGTACGTTCACCGTGACCATCACCGACTCCTTTAGGATTCAATTAGCTAATTATATGACTAACTGCGATTCGGCGCAGAAACTTGGGGCAGTCGCCACCCATAACGTTAGCCTTAATCATCTTGTCATTCATTCAAGGTAGCGTGAAATGGTGGGCGATGGAGGACTCGAACCTCCGACCTCATGCGTGTGAAGCATGCGCTCTAACCAGCTGAGCTAACCGCCCGTCACCAGAATATGCGGCACGTTTGCCGATCCCCATCATCCAGAGGTCCGCTAGTCTGGAGGTGTGGTGGCGATGACAAGACTCGAACTTGTGACCTAGCGCTTATGAAGCGCTCGCTCTAACCTGCTGAGCTACATCGCCGCCGTTGAAACGACCCTCAAAACACCCTCGCACCGTACTCACTATGGTACCCACCCCAATCCGTTCGGTCAAGAATGGGAGTGTTATCGGCACGGCTTGTTTTCCCTGGGTTCCGGCCCTCGCCGGAATGACGCGTGGGTCTTATCCGGCCACGTAATCCCCGCTCTTGCCGCCACTCTTCCGCAACAACCGCAAATTCGTCACTCGAATGCCACGCTCAGCAGACTTGCACATATCGTAAACCGTCAATCCAGCAACCGAAGCGGCGGTCATTGCCTCCATCTCCACACCCGTTCGCCACGTCGCGCGCGCCGTAGCCTCGATCCGCAATCCGGAACCGTCGGCCAACTCCTCAATGTCAACCTCAATCTGAGATATTGGGATGTTGTGACACATCGGAATCAGTTCTGACGTTTGCTTCCCTCCTATCACTCCGGCAAGTTTCGCCGTCGTCACGACGTCACCTTTTCCGATCCCGCCAGACCGTATCAACGACAGCGTCTTTTTCGTCATCAACACTTCACACTCAGCGGTAGCGACACGCTCGGTAATCGCCTTGCCACCAACGTCTACCATGCGCGCCTCACCCGATTGATTCAAATGAGTCAGTTCCGGCTCCAACGCCAAATCGACATCTTGGATCTTCGAATCGACCGCTGCGACTAATCTCTCGAACGGTGTCGATTGTGCGGCCAACGCGTTTCCTTTTCGTTCGTAGCCGGTATCGACGAGCTGCTCGCGTTCCGACAACCTCGACACTTCACCCACCATCGCATCACATCGCTCGTTTTGACGATGGCCAGCGTGACCCTTGACCCACTGAAACACGACATCTCGACCTTCAACGGCGTCGAGCAATCGACCCCACAGATCAGGATTTAACGCCATTTCACCCTTCGCGTTCCGACGCCAACCGTTCGACCGCCATCTTCTCGCCCAACCCTTCGACATTCCGTCAACCACATATCGAGAGTCCGTTACGACCTCGGTGCAACGTCCAGCACCTAGGTCGGCGGTGCTCTCAAGCCCGGCGATGACTCCCATCAACTCCATCCGGTTATTCGTCGTCCGTCGATACCCCTTCGACAGATTCCAACTCCCGCCGTTGGCTTCTATCACGACACCAAATCCACCCGGACCGGGATTGCCGATCGCACCGCCGTCTGAGTAAATGAAGAGATCTGGTCGCGAACTCGAAGTCATCTTGGGCACAATTCTAGTGCGTCCTTCAAAGCGCGAGGCCGAATGCGCAAAATCGCCAAGATACTCAGTGGGACCGCATTGCCGACCATCTGCGCCCAGCTGAACTAGTCTTCGTACCCGTCGTCTGCCAGCAGCTTTTCCTCCGGCTGGCCGGCCGCTTCTTTGGCCAGACGGTCACACATTGCATTTTCCGACCCGAACGCTTCTCTGAATTTGGCATGGCCACGCATCCACCGGAACTCAACTCGTTTCAAGCGGTCGCTGGCAAGAAGGATGCGTTTCCACAGGTCGGTATTCTTGGCCTTCTCGCCATCCTGTTTGATCCACTGATTTTTCCGCCAACGCTTCGCCCAACCGCGCGTCATCGCGCTCACCAAATACTCGGAGTCGGTGATCAAGATCACCTTTTCAACGTCATCAATCTTTTCGTCCGATTGAAGTTTGACCAACAAATCCAAGGTTTCGGCCGCACCCATCAACTCCATGCGGTTGTTGGTGGTGTGTTTGTAGCCTTGTGACTGGCTCGCCTTTTTTCCCTTCACTTCCATGATCGCGGCCCAACCACCCGGTCCGGGGTTCTCTAACGCTGACCCATCGGTGAAAATACGGATCAACGTCCCGTCTTTGACCGCTGCTTCCTCTTGCTCCTTGAATGCCGTATCCTCCCGAACACGCTCGACCTCGCGCCTTGCCAGGCCCTCGGCTTGGCTTAACATGACATCCGAATTCGCCGAATCCATTGAGAGGCGAACTTCCACGTCGTGGCGTTGCATCAGACGTCGAAACTCTTGCCACAGATCGGCATTGCGCACACGATCGCCTTCGCGACGATTCCATTTGTTCTGTGCCCACGTATCCAACCAACCCCGGTTCACCGCGTTGGCCGTCAATTCGTGCGGAGTGTCCAGGACGATACGGAGGCCGTCCTTTCTCAACAATCGACGAGCTTCACGCATCGCATCGATGCATGCCGTAAGGTGCATACGGGCAAAATTGGTTGTCTGGAACTTGCTCGAGACTTTCTCAAGCCGTCCCGGGATGTCGAGCTCAATGTAGTACGCGCCAACACCAGAATTGCCAACCGTTGCGGCTGCGTACGAGATATGGCAATCAGGCGCGACTTGCGACCCGTCTTCGCCATTAGATTTGGCTTCTTGTTCTCCCTTACGACCTCGTCCACCGACGTCCTGGGCAAATCGCCACTTCACTTGTTCCTGCAAATCAATGCACGACGCTAAACGCTCGAGCAAATCGCGGTGCACAACCTCCTCACCGTCGTCTTTAACCCAATCATTGCTTCGCAGTTTCGCGAACTCGTCCGTGTTTCCTAGCGTTTCTGCGACCCAAGTCGATGGCGTGACCACTTCGACGTTCTCGCCACGCGCTTCAACAGCCTCGAAACCTTCAACCGCCGCGGTCAAGCAGCACCTGATGAAGGTCGCTCCATCGTCGACGACGCCGGCGATCGGGTCGAGTTGCTCGTCGCCAACCCGGACCATTGCGCTGTACGCGCCGAAGCCCTGCTGGGGTTGAAAATCGATGCCGCAATTGATGCGGACCGGAGCTGACGTTTCTGATTCTGTCGCTGTTTGCTGTGCCATAACTTCTGCGGGTTTCAATCCGTCTTAGTTTGAGAACCCGATTGAATCATCGTAAATCAAGATTCTCAACTTCGGGACACCGAAATCAACCTCCCAGCCTAAACATCTCGATCTTTTCCCTATTCGCACCGGTGACCGCTCCTTCGAGCGCAGTGTTGCTCGACCGCGTTTCAGAGTAGCGGTCGCGTCGATTCAACCAAACACCCTCAATGATTTCGTTAATTTCGTCGTCTGTAGCTCCGTCCCGCAAGGGACCCTTCAGATCGGTTCCGCGCGTCGCGAATAGACAGGTAACCAAGCGACCCTCAGTCGTCAGTCGAGCCCGCGTGCAATCTCCGCAGAACGGTTGGGTGACCGACGTGATCACGCCGATCTCGCCCTGTCCATCGACGTACCTGTACCGCGAAACCACCTCGCCTCGGTAGTTGGCAACCGCAGGCTCAAGCGGAAACTCGGCGTCAATGATCTCGACGATTTCCCGACCGGACACGACCTGAGAGAGGTCCCAATCGTTCAGATTTCCAACATCCATGAACTCGATGAAACGAACGATATCGCCGGTTTTGCGGAAATGCTCTGCGGTCTCCAGGATTGTCTGTTCGTTCACACCTCGTTGAACCACCGTATTGATCTTGAGCGGTGAAAATCCGGCCTCGCGCGCCGCATCCATTCCAGCCAGAACTTTTTCAGGTCCGTACGGGCGACCGCTCATGTGCGAAAAGACATCCTCATCCAACGCGTCCATGCTAACCGTCAATCGATTGAGACCTGCTTCCTTCAATTCGTGCGCGTAGCGCGGCAACAAGAAGCCGTTAGTGGTCATCGCCAAGTCGTCGACACCGTCAATCTCAGCAAGTCGCGCGATCAACTCGGTGACTTGGGCTCTTACCAGTGGTTCACCACCGGTGATCCTCACCTTCCGAACTCCGAATCCCACGAACAATCGGGCCAACCTAGCGATCTCCTCAAATGACAAAATCTCTTCGCGCTTAAGGAACTCGTACCGCTCACCGAATATCTCGGCTGGCATGCAATAAGGACATCGGAAATTGCATCGATCGGTTACTGAAATACGGAGGTCTCGGACGCTTCGACCGAGCGTGTCTTCGATCTTCTTGCTTGTCGCCACTGATTTCACGCACTTAGGCCCTTCACACTCCGTCAAATTACGATGCGAGGTGGTGTTTGAGATTGTACCTGCCTATCAGCGACTGAGACGACGCGCCAATCACCGGTCGCCAATGAGGCCGCTCAAAGCGGGCACAATCGCTTCGATGGCACGAGCTCGATGACTCAACGAGTCCTTTTCGTCGGCGCTCATCTCCGCGGTTGTTCGAGTCTCGCCGGTAGGCACGAAAATCGGATCGTAACCGAATCCATTGCGTCCCCGCGGTTCAAAGATGATCCGACCTTCAACTGTCCCTGTCGCATGCATGAATTCGCCGTGGCATTGAGGATTGGCTACCGCGATCGCGCACTCGAAACGAGCTGTCCGATGCTCTTTTGGAACGCCTTCCAAGTTTTTCAACAAAAGACGCAAGCGGTCCATGTCCGAAAGCCCGTCGCCGCCGTAGCGCGCCGAGTGGACTCCCGGTGCTCCGTCCAGCGCATCGACCACCAATCCAGAGTCATCGGCGAGCGCGATCTCTCCAAAATGTTGAGAGTAGTATCTCGCCTTGGTGATCGCGTTGGCCAAAAAAGTCGAGCCATCCTCATCTGGCGCCGTAATACGCGGCAATTCCTCCAAACCTACGAACATCGCTGGTACTTGAGCCAATAATCGACGAAATTCGCGCACTTTCCCAGCATTCTGCGTCGCTATCAATACGCGAACGGGCTGAGATTCAATCATGATTTTGGCCTCGAAGTAAAGCTATGACCGAAAATGTGTCACAACGGGAGCGGTAAACGATTGACGATCGTCTCAAGACTTGTTAACTTTGCGACTTGCGGCGCGGAATGATATTCTAATCACGAGATTTCGCTCGATGTCGATACTCTCGAGGGAAGCCAAGCCAAGGCTTGAAACTGAGCCGCAAAGAAACGCAGACAGGCCGTCCAAACCCGATTTAGACAAGACCGCATCTCGATGCAGAACTGGCTGACTTCCTCCAAATTGACTAAGCTCGCACTTCCCGTGCTGGCTCTCGCCGCCACACTGTTTATCGCGGCATGCTCCCCTGAACACCCGCAATCGACTTTCGGATATGCCGGTCCTGTCGCGCGTGATCAAGGCAATCTTTTCCTCCTGATCTTTTGGATCGCAGTCGCCGTGTTCATCATCGTCGAAGGCGGAATCATCTACATCGCGTTTCGATACCGACGCCGTGACGACAAGATCCCCAAGCAGGTCCATGGCAACACCAAGCTCGAAATCACCTGGACGATCATCCCGTCGCTGGTCGTCGCGGCTATCGCAGTACCAACGATCATCGGCATTTGGGAACAGCAACGTGGCGCGCCCACCGACATGGGCGATGTGCTCGAGGTCGAAGCCATCGGCCACCGATGGTGGTTTGAGTTCCGCTACCCCAATCAAGAGATCGTCACCGCCAACGAACTCCATGTCCCTACCGGCAGACCGGTGAACGTCAAACTGTCATCGCAAGACGTGATCCATAGCTTCTGGGTACCCAAACTCGCTGGCAAGGTCGACATGGTGCCATTGAACGACAACCTCGTTTGGTTCATCGCCGACGAGCCCGGGATCTACGACGGGCAATGCGCCGAATTCTGCGGGATTGCACACGCTCATATGCGTTTTCGTGTGATCGCGCACGAAGAGGACGGTTTCCAAGAATGGGTTGCGGGCATGCGCACCCCGCCGGTGCCGTTCGAAGCAGGCAGCGCAGAAGCCCAAGGCGAACTCCTATTCGCGACGAACTGCAAGACCTGCCACACCAACGACTCGTGGCGACAAGACGCCTACTCGCTCGAAATCCAACAACAAGAATCCCGATGGAATACTTGGTTGGATGACATCGAGAACTCCCGCCTCGTTTCAGCTCCTAACCTTACGCACTACAGTCAACGGCATTTCCTCGGCTCAGGCATCAAAGAAAACTCCCGCGAAAATCTCATCAAGTGGATCACCGACCCAGATTCGATAAAAATCGGGACTGCGATGCAAGCCCACGCCGCCGCCTATCAGGAACGCGAAGACAACAAGATCAACCTCTCGAACCAAGAGGTTGAAAATATCGCCGATTACCTACTCGCCCTCGAACCAGGCGATATTTCCCAACTCGTTGCACCCGCAATCACCGGCGGAACTCCCGAAGAACGAGGGGAACAACTCTTCGTATCCATCGGCTGCAACGCCTGCCACTCGCTCGATGCAGACACGACGATCGTGGGCCCGAGCCTCATCGGCATCGCCGGTCGCGCCGGCACCCGCACATCGCTGTCAGCTGACGAATACTTGCGGCAGTCCATAAACGATCCTGGCGCATTCATCGTCGATGGATTCACAAACGCCATGGTCGTGCCCAAAATCCCGCCGAATCAAGTCGATGACCTGATCGCCTACATCACAACACTCGAATAGCGAGCAACCAACTCGGATAAACTAAATACAGCGCCCCGCAACACTCGTTAATCCCCCACGCAATCAAGCAATGCAGACCACACATCCAGGACCAAGTCGCGAACCTATTTCGTTGAGCTTTCCGCGCATCATCCCGCGTCCGAAGAGTGAATACGGTATTTGGAGCTGGATTTCTACCGTCGACCACAAACGGATCGGCACACTGTACGCCGTAACGTCTTTCTTTTGGTTCCTGGTCGGCGGCATTGAAGCTCTTTTAATGCGGGTGCAGCTTTCGCAAGCCGACAGCACGCTCATCGATCCCGAAATGTTCAACCAGCTCTTTACGATGCATGGCACCACTATGGTGTTCCTCGTCGTAATGCCCCTTTCCGCGGCTTTCTTCAACTGGTTGATTCCACTTCAGATTGGCGCCCGCGACGTCGCGTTCCCTCGCCTTAACGCGCTTAGCTTCTGGATATTCCTCTTCGGTAGCCTGTTCCTCAACTTCTCATGGCTAATTGGCGATGCGCCCAATGGCGGCTGGTTCGGTTACGCTCCCAACTCGCACGTCGCCTTCAACCCGACCAACGGAATGAACTTCTGGGTCATCGGCCTTAACATCCTTGGCGTCGCTTCCATCGCCGCAGGTCTAAACTTCATCGTCACCATCTTGAACATGCGCGCCCCGGGCATGTCGCTCACGAAGATGCCCGTCTTCACTTGGATGACCTTTGTGACGTCAGTCCTCATCGTCCTCGCCCTGCCGGTACTGACGGTAGCCCTCATCCAACTTCAGGTTGACCGCCTCTACGGAACCCACTTTTACAACACCGCCGCCGGTGGCGACCCCGTCCTCTGGCAGCACGTATTCTGGCTCTTCGGACACCCAGAGGTCTACATCCTCATTCTCCCCGCAATGGGCATCGTCTCCGAAATCCTTCCGGTGTTTTCGCGCAAGCCGCTGTTCGGCTACTCGTTCCTCGTCTTCGCCGGCGTAGCGATCGGTTTCATGGGCTGGTTCGTCTGGAGCCACCACATGTTCACCGTCGGTCTCGGGCCGGCCGCCAACTCGGCATTTGCCATCTCCACGATGGCCATCGCGATCCCAACTGGCATCAAGATCTTCAACTGGATCGGCACGATGTGGGGCGGGTCAATACGGTTCTCCACCGCGATGCTCTTCGCCATTTCATTCATCGCCATGTTCACTATTGGGGGTCTGTCTGGCGTCATGCACGCCTCCGTTCCTTCCGACGCCCAACAGCAAGACACGTATTTCGTCGTCGCACACTTCCACTATGTGCTCTTCGGCGGAGCCATCATGGCCATTTTCGGCGGCATCTACTTCTGGTGGCCAAAAACGACCGGATACATGCTGAGCGAGAAACTCGGCATAATCAACTGGCTCATCATGCTCATCGGCTTCAACCTTCAGTTCGCGCCACAACACTGGCTCGGCCTCGACGGAATGCCCCGCCGCATCTTTACCTACGCCGAAAACATGGGCTGGGAAAACACCAACATGATTGCCTCTGCCGGCGGCTTCCTAATGGCGTTCTCGGTCCTTTTGTTCATGATCAACGTCGTCTACAGTGCGCGTAAGCGGGTACCGGCCGGCGATGACCCTTGGGACGGCCGAACCCTCGAATGGTCGATCTCCTCGCCGCCGCCTCACTACAACTTCGAGAAGATCCCCAATGTCGAGCACCGCGACGACTTCTGGTTCACCAAACACCCGGAACTCATTGCCGAGTATTACCACGACGAGCACTCCGGCGAACTTACCGCACCCTCCGGTGCCCAGTTCGACGACGATGTGGCTGAAGAAGAGGACGAGCACTCGGAAGAACACCACGGTGACGACGAACACGGCCACGGCGGGATCCACCTTCCCGACATGTCCTACTATCCGATCATCCTGGCCGCCGGGCTAACCATAGTCGGTGCCGGACTAATGACCGCCGTCCCGGTGATTGTCATCGGTACAATTGTCCTGCTCTGGGGACTGTTAGGTTGGTCGTTCGAACCAGTCAACGACCCGGTCCCAGACTCACACTGATCTTTAGTAGATCCGATTCCCGAACGGAAAGCGACCTGAATTGGCAGCCGCAACCGGTACATACGAAATCAAGAACGAACACGGCGAAGTAATCAACACTTCGACCGGCCTGAGCAACAAAAAACTGCTCATGTGGTCGTTCCTCGGATCCGACGTTATGTTCTTCGGGTCCTTCATCGCCACTTACCTCGTATACCGCAACCGTAGCCTTGTCGGCCCCTACCCAGCAGACATCCTCGATATCCCAATCACGTCCGTCTCGACCTTCGTGTTGCTGATGAGCTCGCTAGCAATGGTGCTAGCCCTTTCCTACATTCAACAAGGTCGCCAGAAGATGGGCACCTTCTGGATCTTCTCGGTCGTCGTCCTCGGAGCGATCTTCCTGCTGTTCCAGGTCTACGAATTCAATCACTTCGGGCAAGTCGGCCTCACTCCGCGCACCAACCTGTTCGGGACGACATTCTTCATCCTCACTGGTCTGCATGGTGCCCATGTAACACTCGGAGTGCTCTGGCTCATCTTCCTCGGATTCGGAAGCATTAAAGGCTCACTACGCGCCGACAATGCCATTGACCTCGAGATCGCCGGCCTCTACTGGCACTTTGTCGACATCGTTTGGATCGTCATTTTCACCGTCATATACCTCATCTCCGCACGCGACGTTGGCCCCCCGGGCTAGCGTCCCTTGGGTCCACTGAGAGTAAACGAAAATGTCGAACTTCTGGAACAAACTCCTCTATCACGAAGGCCGAGGTTGGTGGGATCTTCCGCGCACCCAATGGCAGGATCCCAACCCACAGATGGAAGGCCCCTTTGGCCACGGTATCGCTCCGATAAAAAGAACCTGGGAAATCATCACCGCGGCCAACTACCATCACGGAACTCCTTGGTTCTATGTCCTCATTGGCGCCATCCTCAGCATCATCACCATCGTCGAGGTCTGGGCATTCACGTGGGAAACCCTCGGTGGACTCCTAATTCCACTGATGCTCGTCCTGTCCCTCGCCAAGTTCATTCTCGTCGTCGGTTTCTTCATGCACCTGAAGTTCGACCGCAAATATTATGCTTGGATATTCACCGCCTGTATGATCATCGGCATCGGGATCTTTGTCGCATTGCTGCTGCTTCTAGAGTACGGTAATCAAACCCAGCAATAGCCGTCTACGGGCACACCGAACGGGGCCGTCGTACATCGAAATCGTAGTACGAGGCATGAAAGGCCCCAAACAATGACCCCTTCCCCCGAAGTCGCTAACTCCATCGGCGATTTCTTTGCGTCTTGGTCATTCTCAGGCCCGCAGTTCATCATCGTCGCATTCCTCTCCATCACGTACATCGTGGGAATGCTCCGACTCCAGTTTCGGTCGCGGTGGCAGGCCATACCCGTCCGCAAGATGCTCTACGGCATCGGCGGTTACGCAATTCTCTTTTTCGCCGTGGCGGGGCCCCCGGAGGCGTTCTCCGACGACATGTTCTTCGCCCACATGACCCAGCACATCCTCATCGCCATGGTCGCGTCCGTCCTTCTCCTTGCCGCGTCGCCATTGGCCGCCTATCTGTGGGCGTTGCCCGAAACCATCCGTGCGGGAGTCGCACCATCCCTCGCCGAAACGGGTTGGTTAAGACGCATCACCGCAATTCTCACGAGCCCGAAATTCGCACTCCCAGCCTTTGTCCTCACTCTTTGGGGTTGGCACGTGCCAGAAGCCTACTCTCTGGCGCTCAACAACGACTACGCCCACCTCGCAATGCACCTTTCCATGTTCGCCACCTCGCTTCTCTTCTGGTGGCCCATAATCGGACCACCGCCCGTGCGATTCCAACTAACAGATCCCCAGCGCATCATCTATCTCATCCTCGTCGTCACCCCCACCGCCGTCCTCGCCGCCATCATCACGCTCTCCAACTCCGTCATCTACACCCCGTACATCGACACCCCCCATCACTTCACCCTCACACCGAACGAAGACCAACGCATCGGCGGACTCCTCATGTGGATACCCGGCAACATCGTCTACCTCGCAACCCTCACAACCCTCTTCCTCCGCTGGTTCTCGCGAGAAGACCGCAAAAACCGACAATACCAACTGAATCGCAGGCAGATCGAGGCGACGCGGAGGCGTATTCGAGAACTAGAAGAAAACGATAAGAATTAAGCCAGATCTTGCCGCTAGACCAGTCTAGAAACCCACACCTCGGCTCGTCGAATTCTCGATCCGCTCCAATATCTCGATCATGACGCGCTGATTCTCCTCCAACTTCCCCACCCGTTCGGTCAGACTAGTCATCACATTCAGCATCGATACAAACGAATTGCTGAGCTGCCCATAGTTCTGAGTATGTTTGTAGTCAGATTCGGCCAGTTTTTCCTCGAGCCGGTCAAAACGCTCATCGACGATGTCGAAGCGCGCATCCACATCCTTCTTAGTAGCCAGTTCCTCGTGAGTATGTGCCATGGTGGTCATGCCTTACTCCCCTATCAAAAAACAGTATCTAAGCACATAACCCCAGTCTACACAAACCTAACCCCCAAACCCAGCGCCACTCCCGCTGTTAAAATCCAATACACCGGGCGGTTAGCTCAGAGGCCCAGAGCGCTTGCCTTACAAGCAAGAAGTCGGAGGTTCGAATCCTCCACCGCCCACCAGGTGCTAATGCGGGTCAGACTGCACCCGCATCCCAAGCGGGATAGTCTGGTCGGTCGTATCGTAGACCGGTACTAGGAGGGAGAGACCAAGGTGCGCGACACAGACACTACGGCGTGGCCCCCCGCCGCCTCGGTGCTGGACTGGCTTCTTGACTCAGACCCCTCCATCCGCTGGCAAGTCCTCCAAGATCTAGTCGATGTCGATAACATCGCCGCCGAGCGTGCCCGCGTGGCAGATAAGGGATGGGGCCGACGACTGCTCGATGAGCAGCGCCCAGACGGGCAGTGGGGCGATGGAGAAACGCACCCGTTCTGGTGGACGAACCTGTACACCCTCCTCTACCTGCGTGATCTCGGCGTGGATCCTGAAAACGATCGCGTCCGACACTCGATCGAGCTAGTGCACTCGAGCGTGACCTGGGGTCCGTGGCACGGAGACTCTCCGTTCTTCAAGGGGGAGGAAGAGCCCTGCATCAACGGGCGCGTCGTGGCGCTCGGCGCCTACTTTGGGAAGCCGAGCCTCCGATTGGTGGACCTTCTGCTGAGCGAGCAGCTCAGGGATGGTGGGTGGAACTGCGAGGCGCCCCGCTGCTCCATGCGCTCCTCATTCCATACGACGATTTGCGTCTTGGAGGGCTTGCTCGCACACGAGCAGTTCTTCGGGGAAGACCCGGCCATCACGAAAGCCCGCGAGCGTGGTGAAGAGTATCTGCTAGAGCGGCACCTCCTCCGGCGGCTCTCCACGGGTGGTGTCATTGACGAAGGTTGGAGGCGCCTCGCCTTTCCTCCGTTGTGGCACTACGATGTCCTGCGCGGCCTTGAATACGCGGTGACTGCAGGCTTCAAGGACGATCCGCGCCTGGCAGAAGCCATCGAGACAGTTGAAAGCCGTCAGCTTCCCGATGGACGCTGGTGCCTAGACGCTCGGCACAAGGACACCCTCCACGAGGAGATCGCCGGTGCTCCCGGAGAACCAAACCGATGGATCACGCTCCGCGCACTCCGCGCGCTGAGGCGCTTGCGCCAATGACGGGCCCGTAGCGTCCAGCTTCTACGGCTTCGACATCTTGGAGGTGTGGTCCGCCTGCCTAGATTCGAAACTCCCAACGAAAAGTTCGCAATTCGGTACCGCCGTGCCGACCACCTCGCAGACCACCACAGAACCTTGAGTCACGCGCTGCCACAACGAGCTATTTCGCCCCTACCCGCCAAGACTCCACAACGCCGATCGCGATCCCACACAGACGATTGATCTCCTGCAGAGGTGCTCCTCCCTTGACCGTGACGTAAAATCCCATATAAAGAAGTCGGAGGTTCGAATCCTCCAAAACCCGACTTACTCTCTGAGTTACGGCCGCTAACACCTTGCCCTCCAATTACGAATATGAGCCAAATCGAACTGGTAAGGGATGATTCTCGCCTAACCGAAGTCGTCGAACACTTGTTGAGAACACCTAGAGTCGCTGTAGATATCGAGTCAAACGGGTTCTTCAGGTATCACGAGCGCGTCTGCTTAGTGCAACTCGCATCTGCAGAAACCGCTTTCCTCGTCGATCCCTTGCTGATAGACAATGTCCGACCGCTTGGCGGTCTTCTCGGCGACCGATCCGTGGAGAAGGTGTTCCATGCCGCCGACTATGACCTCCGCAGTTTCGACAGAGACTGGGGATTCCGCATTAACAATGTGTTTGACACCAAGATTGCCGCTGAATTTGTTGGTGCTGAGCGGGTAGGTTTGCAGGCAGTCGTGGAGGAGTACGCTGGTGTGGTGTTGGCCAAATCTCCAAAACTCCAGCGCTCAGACTGGACCATGCGACCCTTAAAACCTGAAAAGCTGCAATATGCAGCGAACGACGTGTTGCATCTCATACGCGTCCGTAAAGCAATATCGGCCAGATTAAAGAAACTATCACGGTATGCGTGGGTCCAAGAAGAGTTCGCACGCTTGGAGAGTGTTAAACATACTGCTCCTGATCGCGAGGCGGCATTTCTTTCGGTCAAAGGTAGCCGTGATCTAGACGGAAAGGGCTTGGCCGTTCTGCGCTCCCTATTCAAATTTCGCGAACGCGAAGCTAGACGTCGCGACCGACCAACCTTCAAGGTGATACCAGATTTTGCATTGATCACTCTATCGTCTGCCCCCTCGATCGACCTCTCGAGAGTCAAAGGCCTGGGATGGTACGGTCGCCATCCTGGCAGCAGAGGATTGAAAGACGCAATCCGCAAAGGACTCAGATCTAAACCAGTGTCTTTACCTCTGCGTAGGCGCAGTGAAGAGATTAGCAATCTAGAGAATAAAGAATTGTTCAAAACGCGCCTTAGTATCCTCAAGGCGTGGCGTAGCCAGTTAGGAAATGAACTGCGATTGAATCCGGGCCTGCTGTGGCCTACCAAGAGTCTGGAACGACTAGCTAGGAATCCCTGTAACCTGGAATTAGAAGCTACTAGCGCTGAAGTGCGAGATTGGCAGAAGCTCCAGTTCGGAGCTAATCTGCGGCATTCTCTCGAAAAGTTGAGCTGAGTGTCGTAAATCAGCATATCCAAACATTTCAACCAGCACCAAACACTTGCACATGGGTACATTCAACCCGCGTTTCCTCCAACCGGGTTATGCTCTGTTACCCGTGGCAACGCCAGCCTCAATCTCCCAAGACTCCACAATCTGGATCGCAATTCCACAGTTCAAACATCTCGGCATCAGAGAACACTCGTCCCGGATCGCCATTGATGGCTTCCAGCGTTCATTATGAGCGAGAACATCCCCAATTACAGACCACCGCCTTTGGAAGCGTACTCTAGAGTCACTAATCCCGAACGATTCCAAGCGCTCATCCCGGCGGTATTGACCATAGCCGATCAGCTCGAGCAGACTTACGACGTTCGACGCGTGGAGAAACTCGGCATTGATCCGCAGATAGAGCGTGAGCCCTTTGACGGGCAACAGTCCACAATCAGCCTCAAACCTCGCAACCGACGCGCGGCCCCTATAACCATCGCTTTTTCATCTTTCCCTGGAATCCACGCGCGCTTCGGTAAGTGGACAAGGGATGCGTACCCGGGATGCGGTTGCGATGCTTGTGACGAAACCGCCGAATCCGAGATCAAGCGACTTAAGGACATGATCCACAACGTGACGCGCGGACGATTTCGCGAGGCGAAAGGCGAACCACGCATTCCGCGCTATGGCAAAACATGGTACGCGCAAGAGAATTGGGCGCGTCCCATCCCGACAAGCTACAAAGCTTTATCGAGATACGTAAGTGGGGCAAGTAGCGCTTCGATACCCGCTACTAGAGGAATCACGAATTGGCGCATCTTCAGGAAAAAGGTACAAGAATTCAACTGGCAACCTTGGCCGCTACGTAGTTGAGCATTTGCCGAAACCCGGCGTCTCAACTCCCTCTACTACCCCAAGCACGCTCCAACACCCGCCCAAAAGCCTCCACAAACCCATCCAACTCCGCATACGAGTGCGCCGCCGAAACATTGCCCGCGCACTTGCTCGACAGCAAGTATCCCTCGTTCATCATCCCCATGAACACCATCTCCAGCAAATCGCTGTCATTCGTCGCGTACGACCGGTAGTCGCGAACCGCTTCAGGCGTCGCCTGAATGCCGAACAATGACGCCGCGCCTGTCACGCCCATCGGCGCCTCGATCTCCGCGATCACGTCTCGTAGTTTCTGCCTCAGGTAGTCGCCCTTCTTCCCCAAGTCTTCATACACATCCACCGACAACTCCCGCAACGTCGCAACCCCCGCCGCCGCCGTCATGGGATTACCGTTGAACGTCCCGGCGTGCGACACCTGCGGACCACCCGACTGGCTCGGGTCCCACATCGACATGACGTCTTGACGACCTCCGAACGCGCCGACAGGTAAGCCACCGCCGATCACTTTTCCGAAACACGTCAAGTCTGGCGTCACTCCGTAATACTCCTGCGCGCCGCCGCGCGATGCCCGAAACGCGATCACCTCGTCGAAAATTAGCAGGATCCCCAGATCCGACGTCAGCCGACGCAATCCCTCCAAAAATTCCGGCTCCGCTGGCACCATCCCGCACTGACCGTTGATCGGCTCCACAATTACCGCCGCCAACTCGTCGGCATGAGTCCGAATCACCTGCTCGGCATTCTCCAAATCGTTATACGGCATGATTACGATCTCATCCGCCGACCGCGGCGTCATCCCACGCGTCATCAATACCGCATCCGGCGACTCTCCATCACCGGCCAATCCCACATCCGGCGTCACGCTGATCTGAACCGCATCATGATTCCCGTGGTACGCACCCTCACACTTAGCCAACATGGTCTTGCCAGAAAACGCACGCGCCGCCCGGATCGCGTTCAGCGTCGCCTCTGTCCCCGAATTCACAAACCGCACCTTGTCCAACGATGGCACGCGCTCACACATCAATTCCCCCCACTCGACCACCAACGGCGTCGGCGCTGGATAAGAAACTCCTCGCTCCAATTGCTCCCGCAATGCATCGATCACCGCCGGATGCCGATGCCCCAGAATCAGCGTGGTCATATTGTTGATGAAATCGACCCGCTCATTCCCGTCCACATCAACGATCTTCGACCCTTCGGCCCTCGACACATAGATCGGGAACGGACCCCAGAAAATCGAGTTCCGAGTATCTCCACCCGGCAACCATCGCTTCGCTTCCTCATGCTTAGCCGACGACCCGCCGTTCAAACCAACGTAGCGCGCCCGCTCAGCCCGCAACGAATCAGAAATCTCTTGCTTTGCCATGCGCATATACTAACCTCGAACACCCTCAAGAGTTCCCCTCTTTTCGGAAGGGCTAGGGTGAGGCGAAACTACATCACGGGCGGATGCGGAAACTCCCTCATCCAGCTTTCACGACCGAATCCCGGATCCTGCGACATATCGCCATGCTGAGCCAACCGATCCTGCGAAGCTGCCTCGATCGATGTCATCACTTCCTCGAACAATTCGCCCTCCAACCGATGCCGAACATCCGCATAGGCCGGATCATCCAACAGATTCTTCTGCTCCTGAGGATCGTTCTCGATGTCGAACAGCAACGCCTCACCCGACTTATACCGATGCAACTTGAATCTGCCGTCGTAGTTCATCCATCCATCCGTCAGCATCCCGAAGATCCGGTCCCGACCAACATCCCCTGGCATCCCTTCGCCCGGCAACGGCTTGGCATCGTACCAGATCGGTAGATCGACACCAGCCCAGCTCAGCATTGACGCTGTAACATCTCGCAACTCAACCAAGTCCTCAACCACTTGGCCACCCTCAACACCCGGTCCCATCGCCACGAACGGTATACGAATCGCAGACTCGAAGAACGAAGCCTTACCGATCAGATTGTGGTCACCCAGATAGTCTCCATGGTCTGACGCCAACACGATATACGTGTTTTCCAACAGCCCCTGCCGCTCCAACGCCTCCAAAATCGACCCTACCTCGTAATCGATCTGTTGCACCAGACCCGAGTAGTGCCTCCGAATCGTTACCTTCGTCTCATCTGGAAACTCCTCGTAATCGACCCCGTTCCAAGGTCGCCGATTGCCCGAAACATTCGTCTCCCTCAAACTCGGATGGTGACCCTGAACCTCCGGTGCCGCCGCTGGCAACCGGCTTTCATCAACACCCTCCAAAAACCGATCATTCAGATCATACGGGCAGTGCGGCCCTGGAAATCCCACCATCATCGCAAACGGGCCCTCGCCACCGTACCGGTCGATGAACTTCACCGCTTCCGAACCCACGAAATGATCCCACGAATGCTCCCACGGAATGTCGTGAATCACCGCCCCCTTGTTCTCGTGATACCCGTCCATCTCATCGCCATGCAACTTCCGCAAACCGTGCTTCTTCAAATAGTGGTAGTAGTCGTCCCGCACGTGCAACCACCGTTTGTCCTCGCATATCACCCGATACTGGAAGCCTCGACGCTCGTCCCACGGGTAGAAATGCATCTTCCCGATGCCCGCAGTGTAGTAGCCCGCATCATTCAAGATCTCCGGCCAAGTCTGTATTCCGGCCTCCCGCCAATCACCGCGCAAGTTCTGCGTATTGTTGGTTACCCCGTTGCGGATGGCATTCGCACCCGTCAGCAACGCCGTCCGAGCCGGCACACAGACTGGCGATTGCGAAAACCCGTTCGCATACCGCACACCCTCACGCGCGATCCGATCGATGTTCGGCGTCTTCAACCAGTCCGCACCGTAGCATCCTGCGAAGTCCGCTCGGAACTGGTCAGGGAATAGAAAAACGATATTCGGCCGATCTCCGCTGCTCATCTCGATACTCCCATGTCAATCTAGCTCCGCGACCGCGGCCGTGAACGCCGGTAACACCTTCGCCCAATCGCCGACCACGCCATACCGAGCGTGCGAAAAGATGTTCGCCTCCCGGTCCTTGTCAATCGCCACGATGTTCCGAGCCGACGAGCATCCCGCCATGTGCTGACTCGCACCCGAGATGCCCACCGTGATATATGTCGTCGGACTAATACTCTTCCCGGTCAATCCGACCTGATGCGAATGATCGATCCACCCCGCATCACAAGCCGCGCGACTCGCACCCAACGCCGCATTCAACAATCCGCACAACTCCCGTAAATTCTCAAACGGCTCCGGACCACCAAGTCCCCGACCGCCGGAAACCACTACATCCGCCTGTTCCAACGGAATCCCTTCACCCGCCTCCGATACGGTCTCAACCAAAACCGGAACCGCGCCCGAAACACTGACCCCCGACACATCGACGCGCTCCACCTCTGGTATGCCATCCGCAACCTCCGCCTCGAACGCACCAGGGCGAACCGAGACTACCTGCAACCCATCACCTGGGAACTCATACACCGCCAACGCGTTACCGCCATGCACCGGACGCGTAACTGCAACCCGACCCGTACTCGGATTGACGGCCAGATCGATGCAATCCGCAGCCAGCCCAGCGCCAAACCGTGCCGCCACTCGTGCACTCACGACCGAACCAGCATCCGTCTTGGCCAACATGACTGAACTCGGTTCCAACTGCGCAACAGCCTCGCACACCAACTCCGACAACAACGAGTAGACACCGTCAACTCCGTCATCTGCCGCATCTGGGTGCTCCAACAGAATCACGTTCCCAACTCCCACATTCTCGAGCGCGCCAACGTCGAACGCGTCATCTACGGCCAAACACAGCGATGCATCCCGGTCGATCTGTCCGGCAGCATTCACCAATTGCCGAACCGTCGGATGCAATCCACCATCAATAACCTCCCCTACGATCAAAACGCCAGAGCTCATATCAACTTCGCCTCCCGCAATCGCAAAGCCAGCAACCGACCTGCATCAGCCTCATCTTCACCCTCGATAAATTCAACTGTCGACTCGGAAACCGGAACGAATAGCCGAGTCATCGCCAACCTGCCATCATTCGCTACATCGCCGATCCCGAGGTCGGCGATCGTTCGTGTCTCGGGTCGTTTCCTAGTGGCCGCCATGATGCCGCGAAGGTTGGCGTACCTGGCCTCGCCAAGCTCGTTCGTAACCGTCATTACCGCTGGCATCGGACATTCAATCCGTTGGCAACCGCCCTCGGCCACACGCTCGACTTCAAAAGAATCGCCATCTTCGCTCATCGTGAGGTTTCGGACCAATGTAACCAAGGGAACCGACATCAACTCGCTCAACATAATCGGAACATGCGCTTGGTCCCAATCTGACGCCTGCCTGCCTGCCAAAACCAAATCTGCACCGCCATCCTGTTCGATCGCCGCCGCCAACACTCGTGCCGTCCCAAGTGCATCCAGAGAATCTGACTCCTCATCATCCACCAAAACCAACCGGTCCGCACCGATCGCCAACGGCTTTTTCATCACATCTAAAGCAAACGCGTTACCCACTGAAAAGATCACGATCTCACACTCGACCCCAGCATCTCGCAACCGTAATGCCGCCTCCACCGCGTTCATATCGAATCCGTTGACGATCGGTGGCACTCCCGCGGGCGGAACCACCTGCAACCCATCCTCATCCACCTTGAATTGCGACGGCGGAATGTCCGTGTCGGGAACCTGCTTTGCGCAGACTGCTATCTTCAACATGCTTTACCTGTCAAAACCCCCTAGATGGACGTTCCGTCCGCTGAAGCGCCGGCTTTCGCCGGATTGACGGACTTCAATTCTAACCATTCGCCCCATAGGCTAAAACCGCTCTCGAATTCCTCACGTATGATTCAACGAATCTGCTTCCTGCAAACACACGTAGTCAAGGAGTGCAACCAATGAAAACTCGCTTTGTCGGAGTGGTCGCAGCCTTCGCCGCGATCGTAGTTGTATTCGCAGTCGTGGTCTTGACCATAGCGGCGATCCAAGATTACCAAGAGAACAAGGGCCAGTCTTTCATCGAGCGTGCTGCCGGCATCGTAGGCATTGGGACCTTGACGGAAGATGTTGCCCAAGTCACGGTAGAGGTCGACGATGGAGATGTTGACGAACTAGAGAAGAGATCATCCGATCCGCCCGACATTTTCCGCTTCTTCGGCCGGTCTGAGGACAACGAGGAATGGTTGGACGACCTGCTAGAACGCGAATGGCCCGACAGAGAGTACGAGTACAGGTTCGAAGACCGTCTAGATCGTTCAACGGAACGCTTGCCGTTCGAAAGTTTCGAGGAATTGCCGTTTAGCAGATTCGATTTCGAGGGGCCTTGGGGATCCGATTGGGTAGAGGAGTTTGTTGAGCGAGGGTGGATAACGGAGGAGGATGCCGACGAATTCAAGTCGTGGTTTGATGACCTGCCGGATTCATTCGATAGAGGGATGCCAAGTTTTTCCGGCGACCGCGAGTTTGAATTCGATAGCGATGATGGGCGTTTCCGTTTCCGATGGCGTTGGGACAAACCAGACGACGATTGGTTTTTTGAATCCGATCCGGAGTACGACAAGGATGCCGAGAACGGCATCTAGTCGTGAGCTATGTCCCGCCGTTCCCATCCTGACTTAAACATGCGCAGGAAGTTCGACTTGCCATAGGGATGCTTTGCGGCCTCCACCTCGTCCAACTCGACGCCGAAGCCCGGCGTGTCCGGGATCCGCAGTTGGCCATCTTGGACTCGTTCAAATCCGTGGAGAACGTCTGACACCCAAGGCTCCAAGAAGTCGTCAAAACACTCCTGGATGTAGATGTTTGGGGTGACGGCGTCGATGTGCAGGGCGATCATTGTCTTCAACGGGCTTTCTGCGTTGTGAGGGGCGAGTTGAGCGTGGTGGGCGCGAGCCATTCCGGCGATCTGGAGGGTCCGCCAAACACCGCCTACTCCGAGAGGTTCCGGGTTGATGATGTCGGTAACGTCCGCGTTTAGGAAGCGAGCGAAATCGTGTAACTCGTGCATCCGTTCGCCGGCGATGACACGGACAGGTACGCGCTTCGCAACCTCGATCAACGCATCGACATCGTTCGATAACACCGGCGTCTCGAACCACGTGACGTCGAACTCTTCGAGCCAGTTGCCGATCTCGATCGCCGCGCCAACGCTGAACCGATCGTGGGCCTCGATCATGATCTCGACGTCATCGCCGACGGCTTCTCTAACCGCTCTCAACAACGCCTGAACCTCGCGCGTCTCCGACTTGCTCAGCGCCAGATACGCGGTCCCGAACGGATCGAGCTTCAACGCGGTGTAACCCTTAGCCACAACTTGAGAGGCACTTTCTGCAAACCCCTCCGGCGTCCGTGGCCCCGAATACCATCCATTCGCGTAAACCCTGATGTCGTCGCGCACTTTGCCACCGAGCAAGCGATGAATAGGTTCGTTCAACGATTTACCGAGGATGTCCCAACACGCCATCTCGATCCCCGACATCTCACGGTTGATGTTCAGAAACCCGGCAAGATATAGCTCGTTCCAGATAGCGTGGATGTCGCGCGGGTCACGCCCGATCACTAGGTGCTTAACCTCTTCAACCGCCGCAACCGTCGGCTGTGTGCTCAAACCACCCGTCGCCTCGCCAAGTCCTCGGAAACCGTCATCGGTGTCTACAACTACGTAAATCCAGTTCTTCCACGGGTTGCCGACTACGACGGTTCGGATATCGGTGATCTTCATATCTCAGTTTTTCAGCCTTTCGTCGGTTCCAGCAGTGTAGCGGCCGTCAACGCCTGCACATCTTCAGCGCCCCAGCCCGGTGCACACTCGTTCAACATCAACCCGTCTTCAGTGACCGAAATGACCGCGATGTCAGTAACGATGTCTGTCACGCATTGCTGGGCCGTCAACGGAAAGCTACATTCTTGCAGAATTTTCGGCTCATTGCGTCTCGTGGTGTGCTCCATGGCCACGATTACCCGTTTGGTGTTCGCCGCCAAGTCCATCCCGCCGCCGATACTCCCGATCCCGCGCGACGGCAACATCCAGTTAGCCAGATCGCCCCACTCCGACACCTGCAACGCGCCTAGTACCGTGGCATCGATATGGCCGCCGCGGATCATGGCGAACGACTCGGCGGAGTCGAAAAACGCCATCCCCGGCGTCATCTTCGTGAACTGCCCGCTCGCATCAATGAGGTCGGGATCTCCATCCTCCGGCGCCAACAGTTCACCGTAGCCCAACACCCCGTTCTCCGCTTGGTACCGAATCTGCACTCCCTCTGGAACAAAATCTGCGCAAAGCGAAGGGATGCCGATACCGAGGTTTACCACCGCGCCATGCGGCAACATCCGAGCCGCGTGACGCGCGATGTCGGAGCGAGCCAGGCGCGGGGCGGGATCGGTGAAATCAATCGGCTCGTGGTTGTGTGGAAGGGACGCGGTCATCGCAGTTGGTCAGGTGAGATTTGATTATCGCGCTTCCGTCGATCATGTGTCACCAACGAAGAACGACGAAGCTATTTTCTGCAATCGGATTTTGATTTGCGCTCGATGTGTTACCGCGAGGTCCCTGAACCGATATTAGTGGCTACGAATTGTTGTCCCAATTTATGAAGCGCCGGTATTTTTTCCCATAACGGCTTCGCCATTCACCGATCTATGATCAGATCGGCGAAGGTGTCAAGCGGGATCTTTCACCTGGATGGACATTCCACCCGTCACAGCGACAGCAGTCGCCCCGACTTCCTGAAACGCACTTGCAGAGGCAATCGAACACAGCAGTAAGTACCGCATAACATAGGCCGCCGCCCCGCCGAACCTCGTTCCACAAACCGACTAGCAGTTGGAATCCTTAGCGAGGAAGAAGCGGGGCGGTGGCTTTTCACTTTTCACGACTCGGGGCAACGCCCTCGACGAGAATTTCATCGATCACGATTGCGCAATACTCATTGGTTGACATTACGACCTCTACGGGGCCTTCGTTGACGGACACGAATGCATTGATATCTATATCAGGGTTCGCGCATTCGCCGCTGGGAAGCCGCCTCCCGTAAAAGACTTCCATTCCTTTTGCCCAACGGTCGACCACTACCAGAAACACTTTCTCATAGTTAGGTTCGGCCGTGGGTTCTGGCATTAGCCGACCATCCTTCGGCACCACATCCCACCCTTCTAAGTACCTCCATATATCGTCAAGCGCGGTGAAGTACGCTTTGCACCACTCCCTGTTGTTCTGGTCGTTGAGGCAGACGTCGAAATCGTAGCTGCCGAATGGCGGCTCATATTCGCTGATTTCTCGGGTGATGGCGAAGGTCACGGCCGCGATCGTCGTCCATGAGAGCACAAGGATCAGAGCGCCTACGAATATCTGGGTGCGATTCATCGGGGCTCCTACGTTTCAGGGCCGAGCTAGAGCGACATCTGCGGAGGATAAAGCGCAGATGTGTCAAGCCCGGGTAATCACTCTAGGTTTGCGATTAACTCAACCGCTCCCTCGATATCCGGGAGCACTCCGCGCTGAGTCGATTCTTCGGCGTGAATTACCGTGCCGTCGGTATCGATGACAAACAGCGACCTCACCGACATGCCTCGCTCCTCGTTGAAGACGCCGTAGCTGCGGCTGACTTCGCCGTGCGGCCAGAAGTCGGAGAGGACTAGCGGGGCTTGTGAGACTTCATGCTGCTCGAAGTTGGCGGTCACCCATGCGAGTTGGACTGGCACGGAATCGCAACTGACCTCGAGGAGCTCAGCACCAACTTCGATTGCCTGTTCACGGATCCTACCGAGGATCCCAAGTTGGTTGGTTCACCCACCAGTGAATGAAGCAGGATGAAACGTCAAGATGACGCGCCGACCTGATTCGAGGATTTCATACAGATTGACGCGCGTCGAGTTATGCGCGGTCAATTCAAAATTAGGCGCTGTCTGACCTGTTTTAATCATCTTCGTCGCGGCAAATCTGTTTACAGTTTTCGCGTAATATCAACGCGCAATTTCGTGTGCGAACTCATCGATCCAAAATATACGGTCGGCCCAAGATTGCAATTCGGTCGCAACTCCAGCTCGGAAGACAGCCAACTCAATTTCTTTGCCTGAGTCGCTGACGAACTTCACCGCGTCGAGCAAGTCGCCGTCGCCAGACGACAACATCAAAGTGTCGTAAGAATCGAGGTGAGTGAGAGCGAGCGACGCGATCCCGACGTCGACGCCTTTCTGCGAACGACGAGTCAGTGGATGCGGGTCGGAGGAGTAACCTGCGGCCGGGCATTCGAGTTGAACCGTGGTAGCGCACTCGCGGCAGTATGCGTGGCTCGCATCCGAATCCCTCAGGTTGTACAACTTGGTGATGATTTTCGGACCGCTAGGAGGAGCTGACTGCAACCAAGAATGGAAGCGTTGCATTCCATCGTTACGATCGCTGTCGGGTTGGAGAGCGTTCAAGTAATACGTGCGCCAGAGGGGGCCAACCAGTGTTTCGAGTCTGTTTTTCAGCAAAAGATAATCGAAGTTGTAACCTTGGCCGATCGACGACTGCGTGCTGAAAAGGTAAGCACCGTCTATTAACCAAAGCCTTTTGGGTTCGTCGCCGGACCCGTAATCGGTCGCCGGATCAGCGAAACGGCTGGACGATCGATTCCGCATATCTTCCTCCACAATTCTTCATTGAATGTTGAACAGACTTTAGTCGTGCCCATTGCTCAGTGGCTACATGTAATTTCTATATTCATCGCGTTCGCGAAACAAGTTTCGAACCGATAAAATTACCTCACAGTTTTGCGTAATCAAGGATCAACGAGCACATCACAATGCGTTATCAATCGCCCCACGGAATCATCGGACAATCTTTCAGACCAGCTCGCATGGGGTCGAAAGGAGCCGTAGTCGCCAACCACACTCTCGCGACCCAGGCTGGCATCCGAATACTGCATCGCGGCGGAAACGCGGTAGATGCCGCCATCGCGGTTGCTTTCGCACTCGGAGTCGCAGAACCTTCCGGTTCCAGTATCGGCGGTGATGGTTTCGTAATGACGTTGATGGCGACCGAAAATTCGATCGAGGTCGCCAACGGCACCGGCGCTGCGCCTGCTTTGGCAGAACCGCATCGATACCCAAATGGGATCCCAATGACCGGGGTCTTGGGCACTTCGGTTCCAGGAATCTTGGATGCTCTGCTCGCTACTCACGAACGACACGGCACGTTACCGCTGAGCGTGTGTATCGAACCCGCTGTGGAACTGTGCGAAGAAGGTGTCCCGGTTTCGCATCAACAAGCCGTGTCGACAATGCAGTTCTCATTGCTGCGAGACGCGCCGACGTCTGGTGCAGTATTCGCTCCGAACGGCGAATGGCTGAAACCTGGCGAACTGCGTCGCAACCCTGACTTGGCCAAGACATATCGAACCATCGCTGACCAAGGCCGCGCAGCCTTTTACGAAGGAGACATTGCACGCGAGATTGCGAGGTTCAGTGAAGAGTGCGGCGGGTTATTGCGGTATGACGACCTCAAGAACCACAAAGTCCAATGGCAAACGCCGATCTCGACGACCTACCGGGGCAGGACAGTGTATGAAGCACCGCCAAACTCTTCGGGTCACGTATTGCTGCAAGAATTGAATCTATTCGAAAACTTCGACGCGCAAGGCCTCGGATATCTCACCGCGGATGCTGTCCACACTATGACCGAGTGCAAGAAATTGGCGTTTGCAGACCGCGAAGCCTATATGGCCGACCCTGATTTCGTCGATGTGCCGGTCGAAGGCATGCTAAACAAAGATTACGCGGCCGAGCGCGCTAGGCTGATCGACTTTGAACAAGCGCTGTCCGAAGCGGAGGCATGCGAAGGCGACGCCTGGGCATACATGGAGCGGGCCCCTGACCGCGCGAAGAAATACCGCCGCAACGGCAAAATCCATCACCCGAATGGACGAAGCGTACCGCACGACTCGTTCGCAGCGGCCGGGGCGGCCGGTTCCGACACGACACACTTCTGCGTCGTAGACCGTTGGGGCAACGCCGTCGGCGAGTTGCAAAGTATTCAAATGGGATACGGGTCGGGACTGATCGCCGGCAACACCGGGATACTGTTCAACAACCGAATGACGTACTGGCATCTCGACCCTGACCACATCGACTATCTGCGTCCTGGCCAACGTGTCAGGCACACTATGAACCCGGTGATGGTGACCGACGCACCAGTCGAGGATGGTGGCAAGCTCGAGCTAGTTTGCGGGACGCCAGGTGCTGACACGCAGGTTCAAACCAATTTCCAAGTGGTGACTGGCGTATTCGACCATGGGCTTACGGTTGCCGAGGCGATCGAGGGGCCGCGTTGGACGCACTATCAAGGCCGTACATCCTCGACCTACCCACATGCCGAAGCCAATCATCTCGACATCGAAGATCGGGTTGAAGACGGTGTGATCGAATCGTTGCGAGCAAGGGGTCACGAGGTTAGCGCCATTGCACCTTTTGACGGCGCTGGAAGCGAAGGTGCGATACAAGTGCACAACGAAGCCGGTACCTTGTCAGCAGCGTCGGATCCTCGGCGCGACGGCGATTCGGCAGTGTGGTAGCACGTTGGGGTTACTACCGTCATTCCCACGTACGCGGGAATCCAGAGGGGCAGGGCATCGGAGTGCAACGCGGAACGCGAAGTCTAAACCGCCTTCAATTCCCCCTTGGGCATTAAGGGGAAGGGGCAACCTACTCTTTGGCCCAGCGCGCTAGCGCCTTGTCGGGCGAAGTGATTTCGTCGAACGACGTGTAGTACCAGTCTTCCCATCCGTCCTGAGGTAGGCCGGTGAAGATCATGAGATTGAGCGGATACTCTTCGCACTCGGTCACCTTGCGATGGTCGTCTCGGAACAAGAAAGTTGGCTTGCCGAGCGCAATAGCAGCGCCTAACTCCACCATCACTCCTTCGTCCGGCGGTATGCCGTTGAGGATCGCGAATGTTGCGTCGGCATCGGCGACGTCGCGGATGTCGGCCTGTCCGATTCGATATGCCCAACCGGGAGCCAAAATCGATCCCTGATTATTCCGCTCGAAGGGCTCCCACACCTCCAAACCAAGGGATTCCAAGGCTTCAACGAAAAGCGGCAGCAGCTCGCGTTTCTGTTGCTCCGAGAATCCGTAGGGATTGGCGAGGTAAATGGTTTTCTTCACTTTTTGGTCGGCGTTGTTACTGGCTTCAGACATCTGCGTGATTGGTAACCGTGCCTCTAAGATTATCTTGTGTTGATCGGTTTAGATGCTGTCCAATTCTAAGTTCAATGGAGAGGTCCAGATAAACAAAGCCTGCCAGAGTTCGTTGGTGATAACATCATTTTCATCACAGCAACGTCGATTGATATTCGTAACCCGGCACTGAGTTTGTCTGTAGCGAACAAGATGGCTCGGCGCCAACGTTGACTCCCCCGTGGAAGAGGCTTACTATGCTCGTAATACGTAACTTTCATTTACATGAACCGAACACTCGAGGAGGGCGATATGAGTGACCGCGAGAAGGATACGCCCGAAAAATCCGAAGATGAACCCGAAGAGTTGAGTTTGGGAGAGTTGGGTGCCGTCTTCGGCGGTTGGCATCCTGCCCCGCCTCCACCCGATCCGCCTAGCGACTCCATCCCGCGCGGCGACGCGTAGGTGCCGGGTCAAAGCATTTAGGTGCTGGAACCGACGAACGAGATTCTCTGGGGGCAAAATCCGCGCGGAGAATTGGTGGAGCTGGGGGGATTCGAACCCCCGACCTCATCATTGCGAACGATGCGCTCTCCCAACTGAGCTACAGCCCCAATTACGCATTCTTAATCCTACAACCTTGGGACGGCGGGACAGGGACCCGCTCTATTCAAGAGCGTTTACCGATCGTCATTCGATAGCTCTCACTTAACCGACTCTTATTCGTCTGGCGAAGACTCCGGGTCCTGCGACGCTTCTTCCGCAATCGCGGTGAAGGTTGCTTCGACCTCTTGAGAAACGGCTGTGATCGTCGCCGCTGCCGCTTCGTTTACGGCGGTGGCCGTTGCTTGGGCTTGCTCGGCGGTAAGACCACTTGTCAACGTGACGTCGAAGTAAAGGGTCGCGTTTGCTGGGATGCGAGGAGGTGAACCGGCTTGGCCGTAGCCTTGATCGGACGGGACGCGGATTCGACGGCGTTCACCCAACTGCATATCAAGGAGCGATTGTCGCCAACCGGGAATCACATAAGCGAGGAAAAAGCGGGCATCGCGTCCAGAACCGTAAGTTGTACCGAATACGCAACCGTCTTCTAGCCAACCGGTGTACTTTACTTCGATTTGCCAATCTGCTTGCGGTTTGTCACCGTCGCCCGGTTCAATCACCACGTAGTCGACACCGTTGGCGCCGGGAAGGTAATCGGATTCTGAAATTTCCTCGAATGTCGGGGAATCTGGTGGATAGACCTCGTTCAGGCAAGTTCGAGATGACTGCGTCGGTTCAACGAACGGTATCAGCAAATCTTCGTCACCGGGATTAGCTCCACCACCGCGGCAACCAATAGAAATCAAGGCGGCTGCAACGCCTGACGCGATGAGGATCGTCGTCAACACCGCGGTTCGAATCTGGAAGCGCGTATCGCTAGAGGTTCGCATAGTTTAACGCTAAATTAAGCGTCGGCAGCAACCCTTCGGATCGCCGTCAATTCGAGTGATTGTTGACGATATCCATGAAACTCGCCGCGCCTTCGTTGATCCATTCGGGGGTGTTGGTGAAGAGGAGTTTCACGCCGAGGTCGAGAAATCTCTCAGCATTGGGCTTGCCACAGATTGCGCCGGCGGTTCGTCCCGAAGCAACGATGCGTCGGTAGGCATCATTCATCGTCTCTGTGACATCGGGGTGCCCAACGTTGCCTTTGTGTCCCATCGATGCGGCGAAGTCACCGGGGGCGACGAAGAATACGTCGATATGGTCGACGGCGATGATTTCATCTAGCTTCTCGTAGGCAATAATGTCTTCGATGAGAATGATTAGCAACGAATTGTCGTCGGCAACATCCATGAAGTTTGGAACACCCAGCCCTTGTCGGCTGGTGTAGCTGCCACGCTTGCCGATCGGAGGGAATTTCCCGCCATCAACCACGTTCTGCGCCTCTGCTGCGTCGTTCACATGAGGCACCACGATGCCTTGTGCGCCGCGGTCCAGCGTTCGGTAGATCAACCCTTGGTTGTTGTCATTGACGCGGCAGACTGACGTCAGTCCCCAGAGGTCACAGGCGCGGGTCAAATTCCCAAGCTCGGATGCGTCTACCCAACCATGCTCGCCTTCGAGCCATATGCCATCCATGCCGTGGGCCGTTGCGATCGGGCCGAATGCGTCGATGTCGTCGGGGTGGGTCATGCCGCCGACGATTGTGGCGACTTCTCCAGCGGCGATCTTGTCTTTGATGCGATTGGGTCGGATATCCATTAAGGGTGGTGCCTTTCTTGAATGCGCTTTAAACTTTGGTGCTCATTATGGCACCGCTCAGGGCGATGTTAATTCGAGTGGGCTTTGACCGAGTTCATGAAATTCGTAGCGCCTTGGCTCAACCACGGTCCGACGCTCGTCAAAAGGAATTTGGCTCCCAAGCCTAGGTAGCGTGGGATTTCAGATTCTGCGCATGTGGCTCCGGAGTTGCGGCCTGCGGCCTCGATGCGGCGGAAGGCGTCGTTCATGGTCTCAACCACCTCGGGATGTCCAATGTCACCGGTGTGTCCCATTGAAGCGGCGAAGTCGCTCGGGGCAACGAAAAATACGTCGATGTTGTCGATCTCTAGGATCTCGTCGAGGTTTTGATAGGCGATGATGTCTTCGATGAGGATCACCAGCAGGGAATGGTCGTCGGCAACCTGCATGTAGTTCGCCACGCCGTGTCCTTGTCGACTGGTGTACGCCCCGCGCTTGCCGATGGGCGGGAACTTGCCGCCGTCGACGACGTTCCGCGCTTCGGCGGCTGTGTTGACATGCGGTACCACGATGCCTTGAGCGCCGCAGTCGAGTGTGCGGTAAATCAGGCCTTGCGAATTTTCGTTGATGCGGCAAACCGGCGTTAAGCCCCATAGGTCGCAGGCGCGGGTCAGGTTTCCCAAGGTGGACGCGTCGATTCCGCCGTGCTCGCCTTCCAACCAGACACCAGCGATGCCGTTTGCGTTAGCGGCAGGGCCGAATGCGTCGATGTCGTCAGGGCTGGTAAAACCTCCAACGACGATCGCCACTTCACCAGCGGCTAGTTGTTCTTTGGCGCGATTGGGTCTCAGGTTCATTTCTCGACTCTCTTTCCATCAATACATAGTGCCACAATGTTCGGCATTTCTGGTGTGGGGCAGCACACCTTCACATCGGACCCCCTCTTAGTCTCCCATTGAAAAGGGGAGGGATGTCGTGGATGGAGAGGGGATTTCAGTAGCGGTTGACGATGTTCATGAAACTGCCAGCACCTTCGTCCAACCACTCCGATGTGGTGGTCAAGAAAAACTTGGCGCCAAGGTCCAGGTAGCGTTGGAGGCCCGCCTTGCCACAGGTCGCACCGGCGATGCGACCGGCCGACTGGATGCGGCGGAAGGTATCTTCCATGGTTTCGGCAACCTCAGGGATGTTGGCTACCTGATCCCAGATGCCCTTGTGTCCCATCGATGCGGCGAAATCGCCTGGAGCGACGAAGAAGATGTCGATATTGTCGACCTCAAGGATTTCGTCGAGGTTTTGGTAGGCAATGATGTCTTCGATGAAAACGATCAGCAACGAGTGGTCGTCGGCCAGCTCCATGTAGTTTGGTACGCCGTGCCCTTGTCGACTGGCGTAGTTTCCTCGCCTGCCGATGGGAGGGAACTTCCCGCCGAGGACGACGTTTTGCGCTTCTGCGGCGGTATTGACGTGGGGGACGGCGATCGCCTGGGCTCCGCAATCGAGTGTGCGGTAGATCAATCCTTGCGAATTTTCATTGATCCGGACCACCGGAGTCAGACCCCAGAGGTCGCAGGCGCGCGTCAGGTTACCGAGATTGGCGTGATCGACGCCGGCATGCTCTCCCTCCAGCCATACCGCGTCGATACCGTTTGCGTTCGCGATCGGGCCAAAAGCGTCGATGTCGTCGGGGTGGGTGAAGCCGACTACTGATACAGCCACCTCGCCGGCGTATATTTTTTCTTTTACGCGATTAGGTCTTAGTTGCATGTCGCCCAACGCCCTCCATCTGTGCGTAGCGGTCGCTTGTCTGTTATGCGAGATCCGTCCCACGCGACTATGCGATTTTACTGGGATTCCCGGTTGTGCGGGAGGCTAACTAAGATCCAGAGGAAATGATGTGACCTTCAGCGATTTTTGGGGCGGTAGTCCGTTGGGTCAAAGCAGGAGTCGTAGGTGGATTGGTCTATTTGAACCCAGTTGGTATTGGGGACTCCTCTTTTAGAAGAACTGCCCGGCCCGAACGGGAATGCAGATTCGATCTCGATATTTCGTCCTTGGGTGTTGGCAATGGATTTCGCTAATCTGGCTGCCGGTCCAAAGTCCCAATCCTGACTTACGATGATTGCGCAATCGTACCTGGCCTCATGAGTCGCTTGGACTAAGTCGATTGCCAAGCTAACATCGACTCCCTTCTCCTGCAAACCACGACTTACGCGCCCCCGGTAAACGTAGATACCTTGTTGTCTAAGATTTCGCAGTTTGTTATTCCAAAATTCGTACCACCGTCGTTCCTTTCCTCCGAATCGAGGATTAGGGACGCCGGTGTAAAAACGTATCTCGACTAGCCGGCGATCCGGAAGCCTGTTGGTAAGCGCGTTGGCCAATTTTCGAACGTCGTAACTTGGCCAATCGTATGGGGTATGGACCCGTGCACCCTGCGTCGTCCAAGCAGATTTCGCCAGATGAAAGAGATTTTGACCGTCTATGAGGACTATGGCTCGCATCACAAAAAAACACCCGCCCAGGGAAGTAGCTATTAAGCTACAACGGCCGGGCGGGGACGAATTAACTACAGGATACCACGAAGGATGAGATGTTGCAACTGCTCGGGGCGTCTCGAATCGGGCACATGGGGGAAGTCGAACCGATGCAAATTCCGTTCCCGCGACCAACACCATCCGTCGATTTGCATGACTTAAACTACTACATCGAACGTTGCTGTTCGAAGCGAACCGATCCGAGAGGTAAAGCGAGATGCTAGAGCGATTCAAGGTACCAGAGGCTGACCGGGTGTATGTGATGCCGGAGAAGATGCATCGCGTTACCAAGGACATCTTCTTGAAGATCGGGTTGGATGATGACGGGGCGCAGGATTCGACTGACGTGTTGCTCGGGAATGACCTCAGAGGCAACGAGTCTCATGGCGTGTCGAATGGTTTGAGGGGGTATGTGCGGAGTTATGCGGAAGGTTCATTGAACCCGGCGACGGAGTGGGAAGTCGTGCGTGAGACTAGCACGACGGCGAACATTGACGCTAAACATGCTCTAGGGGTGCACGTCGGTCCGAAGGCGATGGATATGGCGATCGATAAGGCGCAGCAGCATGGCGTCGGTGTGGTGACGGTGTTCAATACTGGGCACTTGGCGGGTTGCAGCCACTATGTGTATCAGGCGATTGAGGCGGGGATGATCGGGCACACGATGACCGCTGGTGGGGCGGGCATCACGATCCCGACTTGGGGTTCGCGTCCGTTTTTGGGAACAAATCCCTTGGCGTATGGTGCTCCTGCACGGACGATGCCGCCGTACATGTTGGACGTTGCGACTACTCAGGTGGCGGCGAACAAGATTTGGTTGTTGCAACGGACTGGTGCGACGGTTTTGCCGGGTTGGATCACGGACGAGAACTACGAACCTGAGCTTGAAGAAACGCCGGCACCTGGTCCGGAGTCGCGAGGCAAGTATGGGATGTTGCCGATTGGTGGGACGCGTGAGAACGGTTCGCACAAAGGGTTTGGGCTTGGATTGATGAACGAGATCTTTTGCAACGAGTTGACGGGTCTCGGTCCGGGTCCGTTGAACCCGCATCAGGGCGGACACTTCTTCGTTGCGTATGACATCGAGGCGTTCACCGACAAAGAAAAGTTCCTTGACGATATGGATGAGTTGCTGAAGGCGGTGGCTGAGCATCCACCTGGGAAGGGGCACGACCGGGTTGTATATCCGGGGCTGTTGGAGGCCGAGGAGATTGAGAAGCGTCAGAAGTCGGGCATCCCGTACCACACCGAGGTAATCGAATGGTTCGAGGGACACTGCGCCGAAGTTGGGGTGGAGTGTGATTTGAGGTAGAGGTTTCGTCGACTTGCAAAATAGGATGTGAAGCCAATGCCCTCCCCCATCAAGTTTGTTTTTATGCCGCCGCAGGATGAGTTGACGCGGTGGTTTGCACGTCGCCTCGCCGATTCGATGGCGGAGTATGAGGTGGTGTTGCCGGCGAATGATGCGGAGGCGGCGCGAGAGATTGTTGATGCGGATGGGGCATTTGGTTGGGTTTCGCCGGAGATGTTGCCCTCGGCTCGGAAGTTGAGGTGGTTGCAGAATCCGGATGCGGGTCCGTTTTTCGGGTATTACTACGAGGAGTTGGTTAAGCATCCTTGTGTGATTTCGAATCCGAGGGGTATCTATTTCGACCACATCAGTCATCACATCATGATGTTCGTGCTGGCGTTGTCGAGGGGTTTGCCTTGGTATGTGGACGCGCAACGGGAAGGTCGGTGGGAGAAGGATGCTCGGATGTCGGAGTATGTGAGTTTGGGCGACGCGACGGCGTTGATCAATGGTGTTGGCGGGATCGGTGCGGAGGCGGCCCGGCTGTGCGGAGCTTTTGGGATGCGGGTGATCGGGTTGGAGCCGCGGGTTGAACGGGAGGTCTGGGGTGCTGAGATTCATCCGCCGGAGGAGATTGATCGTTGGCTGCCTGAGGCGGATTTTGTGATTTCGACGGTGCCGCACACTCCGGAGACGGAGGGTATGTTCAATGCGGAGCGGTTCGGGTTGATGAAGTCGACGGCGTACTTCATCAATGTGGGGCGAGGGATGGTTTGCAAGATCGATGATTTGGCAAACGCGATCGAGTCTGGGGAGATTGCGGGTTGCGGGTTGGACGTTTACGAGATCGAGCCGTTACCGTCGGAGCACAAGTTGTGGAGATTGCCGAATGTTTTGATGACACCGCATGTGGCGGTCCGGGATGCAGGCGATATTCCGGAGCGAAGGTTCCAAATCATTTTGGAAAATGCTCGGCGTTTCGCACGGGGTGAAGAGTTGATGAATGTGGTGGACAAGGAACGGTGGTACTAGGTCGGGCGCGGGGAGGTTCGATGGTTGGCTTATGGGTTGCTAATGCCCGCCCCCGTCATTCCGGCGAAAGCCGGAATCCAGAGGGGCGGCGCGGGAGGGGGTAATGGCGTGCTTTGTTTTTCTCTGGATACCCGCGTGCGCGGGTATGACGTAGGGCGCCGGGGCTCACTTGGTGGCGGTGCGGATGGGGGTTCGCTCGCCTTTGCCTTCTTCGTTGACGGCTCGGACCCAGATCAGGTACTCCGTCGCTCGGTTTAGTCGGCGGAACTTGACCGTCGTCTTGTTGGCGTTGGGGGTAAGGGTGTGTCCGTTGCCGCCGCCTACCGGCTTGATGTGGGCGATGTATCCCGTCGGGACTCCACCGTCGGTCGGGGCTTCCCACGAGACGGTGATGTTGGTGTTGCGAGGTTGGACGGTGAGGTTGGTCACGGCTCCGGGGAGCTGTGCCGCCTGCTGTTGCAGCTGGGGTTCCTGCTCGGTTTCGGATTCGATCTGCTGGGGGTCGACCGGCTCCGGCTGGGCGGGGGCGTTAACGGTTACGTCGAACGCGTCGGTCGCGGTGTTGCCGTCGGAGTCTTGTGCGGTGACGGTGATGGTCGCGGTGCCTTCGGACACCCCGGACACCGTGAGCGTGGATTGGTCGGCGGATACTGAGACGGTGGCTTTGCCCTCGTCGGACGATGCGGCGGTGATCGTCAGGCTGTCGCCGTCGCCGTCGTCGAACACTCCCGACAAGGAGATGATGCGGCTGTCTTCGGCTTCCAATCCAGTGATGTCGGCGATGGCCGAGGCTGACACCGGCGCGGCCTTGATGGTTACGTTGAAGGCGTCATCGACCGATCCGCCGTTGCCGTCGTTGGCGTTTACCGTAATGGTGGCGGTGCCGCGGCTCTTGGCCGTCACCGTGAACATCGAGTAGCCGGCAGCCACGGAGACGGTCGCCACGCTCTTGTCCGACGAGCTGGCCGTGACCCTCAGGTCGTCGCCGTCGGCGTCATCGAACACGCCGGACAGGGAGACCTGGCTCGTGCCGCTCTCATTCACGATGATCACATCGGCGATGGCGCTGGACACCGTGGGCATCTGGTTGGACGGCGCGGACACGGTTACGTCGAAGGCGTCGCTGACGGTGTTGCCGTCGGCGTCGCGGGCCGTAACCGTGATGGTCGCCGAGCCTTCCGCCACCGCTGACACCGTGAGCGCGGACTGGTCGGATGCCACCGACACCGTGGACTTGGCTTCGTCCGAAGATGACGCCGTGATGGTCAGGGCGTCGCCGTCGGCGTCACTGAAAACTCCGGAGAGCGAGATGCTGCGGCTCG